>Ga0163146_10000012_pt1 | contig 243309 bp, 180 predicted proteins | sample OliLakLV19MP7G1_FD_148648 | JGI IMG/M metagenome (GOLD analysis project Ga0163146, IMG submission 148648) | Freshwater microbial mat bacterial communities from Lake Vanda, McMurdo Dry Valleys, Antarctica - Oligotrophic Lake LV.19.MP7.G1 | ecosystem: Environmental > Aquatic > Freshwater > Lake... | reverse complement strand
TTAATGTGGTTTTTCTCACACATCGTTACCACCATCCCTCGAAGACCCTCTCAGTGCGCGCTTCTTGGCTTCTTACTATATAGAAGCATAAAACAAGGATCACTGTAAATCTTCGAGAGAGAGCCCAGGGACACTGTTTTGACGGATGCCCCCTCTGGATATGCGATGAGCCTGCGATGCATAGCCGCATTGAAGCGACCGGATGTTTCAGTAGCTCTCGCAAGCCGCGCCACCAGCCGCGCTCAGGTTTAAATTTGAAAGCGACCAACACAAAAAGGGGAGCGAATCCCCTTTCTCGATTTTGAGTTTCAAAATCTTAGGCGGCTCGACTCAAGTAGTTTGATTTTGTGAGTCGCGAACACACGGCATGCATGCGGTTCTTGATTGGATAGTTGTACGACCAAATTAAATTGATGTATCGTGCTTTAAATTCTACAATCGCTGGAATGCAGATGTAGTGCTCCTTCACATTGCTCAAACTGATACGGCGATCGAGTGACGGTACCAATTCTCTGAATTTAAACATTAGCCGCTGAGCCAGTACATGCAGCAGCAATCGGAATTGGTTTGCGCTCAAGGAATGGCAGCTAAGCTTGTCGCATCGAAACATTTTTGCGTCTTTAATCCGGAGCTCGGCGTTGGCGCGCTTAGAGTAGACTTGATTGATGAGGTGCGCCGGTTCCTCGCCGACAATATTTGTGACCCAGAAAGTGTTGCGCGGGCCCCAGTCATCATAGATGCATTCGACCAGTACACGCCGGTCTTGACGCCATTGCTTTTTGTCCTGTCCACCTTTTCCGGTGCGATGCTCGAAGTCTCCATACCGCCTCACTACACGACTGGAGTACTCTTCCCATGCGCTTTTCCTTTTCTTCGGATCCGAGATAGCTTTAATTTCTTTCTCCCTTTGAGACTTGGTTTTCTTGCGTTTTGTTTTCCCAGACCCGGCAGCTGGCGTGGAATAATACAGCGCCGAACTGAATCGACTGCCGAATGATTCTTTGCAAAGTTTTGCAAGCGACTTAGACTTTGAAGACAGTCCACCCCCCTTGCCACCGCTGTTTTTAAGCTTGATTAGATAAAAAACCTTGTTGTCTTCACACCAGTCGTAGATTTTCTGATCGTTGAAAGCCGCATCCATAACCACTTTGATTGACGCGTTAGGCCAAGCATTTCGAAAAGCTTTTGTCAGGCGTTTCAAAACTGCCAACGTCAATCGAGCCTCTCCATACTCACCTGGCCTGAGTATTGCGGTGATCAAAACCCCATCCTCATCAAAGACGAAAAGCGGAAAATACATATTTGTTCGATAGTATGCCCGATAGGAACTGCCCTCCTGGCGCCCGAAGGCGGGAATGCATGATCCATCAAAATCAAGCCGTATAGATCGCGGAGCCTTGCGTTTGGTCTGAATATAAAACAGCACGAGGCAGGCTGCGAGCCGATAGCTGTTGGCAAAGCTAATTTGATTTTCAAACCGAGACATCGTCGGTTGTGATGCTAGTTCTCGCTGGAGATCCGGCAACAGCGCCAATCGCAAGCCTGGGTCATGAGCCATGAGTGCTACGTCGTATCCATCTTCGTAACCGCAGCAAATTAGCAATACGCGCTGCCAGACCAGATCGAACAAAGTGAATCGAGTTTGAGACGTCCGCCGCGGATCCCTCATCGTCTCCGCCGCGCCCCGTACCAAGCCTGTTTCCATCTCCAGCTTGGCAAGCAACACCGCTCCGCCGAGCTTTGTTTGCTGAGTTGTGCCAAACGACGCCCGAATAAAATTTTGCTCGTCTAAAACAATGTTGTGTTGAACTTTGCCCGCTCGGGCTGTAGGCTTGGTTCTCAATTGACCTCTCTCCTTGCGTCGTGTTGTCTTGGTAAACGCCACTATGCACTGTTTGCGGGGTCAATTCAATTTTGTCACCACATGTAATACCAAAGATTTCGATTAAATCTTGCTGATCGCTCACCTGTGCTTCGGTTTGCGACTAATTTGATGTGAGCGCCAAACATCTAAGTCCGTAAACCCTGAGCACATCGATACTTCAAGCGCTTTAAAACCTTCAAGCGCACCCAATTCTCGCCCCGAAAACCTTCCAGTGTCTCAAATCAGTACGCGCCATGAATAATTCAGGTGCACGTTTAGATACTAAATGGAATAATAGAATGGGTTGCGGAAGAAAGAGTGAAAAAAGCCAGGCACAGCCTGGTTCTTTCACTCCTTCGACGAACACAAGTTCCGACGACTTCGTCGGAACCTGTGTCTCTTTCGCACTCGGTTGTAGTCCCTCATCTCCACCTCGCTTTCAGGCTGCGGTGGTGGTGGGGTTGGCGACGATGGCAGGCGCTTCAAACACGGGCGCGTACTCGATGGCGTCGACGAGACCGAGCTCGAGCGCGGTCGGGGCATCGATCCACCAGTCTTGACCGGTGCTGCAGTGCTCGTTGATCATCTCGAGCGTCAGCCCGCCCTTGATATCCTTGGTGCGGCTGCACAGGATGCCGTAGGTCTGGTTCTGGAGGGCGTCGACTCGAGCCAGCTCAGCGGCGATTGCGCTGCGCGGACCGAACTTGACCTCGCTGTGGACTTCGTGGATGAGGACCCACGAATGTTCACCGATGATGCGCTTGTCGGCACCCTGAAGTACCCAGCCGGCGCAGGACGCGGCGCGACCCAGGACGGCGACCGTGACCTTGTGACCGCGCTTGCGCAGGCCACCGACTTCCTCGAACAGTGAGATGCAGTCCAGGATGCCGCCGCCCTGCGAGTTCAGTTCGAGGCGGATGCCCTTTTCAGCCGGAGTGGGCTTCGCCCAGAGGACGAAGTCACGGACCGAATCCTGGTCGATGCCCTTGTGGAACACATACCGCACTTCCGCGGCGATGACGGTATCAGTAGCGTTTGCGTTTTTCATAGTATTAGCCTTCATGATTTTGGACGCGAAACTCGATGGCAGCGATTGAACACCATGTCGCCTTGAGGCTGGTGGTGTCGACGCTGGTTTAGAGTCTCGTTCCGGGTTGATAAAAAACAACGGCTCTTTCGAACCGAGGACCGAACGCAGTGTTGTTCTGCGCTCATGTGGGGTTGTAGAAACTGCTGCTCACGCAGCGGTTTGTTAGCGGTTACTGCGCGGTCCAGCCACCATCAATCGAAATTGAGGTGCCGGTGATGTTTGCGGCAGCGTCGCTGGCGAGGAAGACGACGGTGTCGCCAATCTCGTCAACCTCGACAAACCGCTTCGATGGCTGTTTTGCTGCCAGTAGTTGAATTGCAGCGGCTTCTTGCGAAATCCCATCTCGGCTAGCCCTGTCCGAGATTTGTTTTTCCACCAGGGGTGTGCGCACCCAGCCTGGGCAGATAGCGTTGACCGTGATGCCGGTTTCCGCCGTCTCCAGTGCCACCACTTTCGTGAGCCCGACGAGCCCATGTTTGGCGGCAACGTACGCGGCCTTGTGAGCTGACGCCACAAGACCATGTGCCGAAGCGATGTTGACGATGCGACCCCAGCCTTTCCGCTTCATGTGCGGAATTGCCGATCGGATGCTGTGAAACGCAGAGCTCAGGTTGATTGCGATTACGGCGTCCCACTTTTCCGGTGGAAACTCCTCAACCAACGCTGTGTGCTGAATGCCGGCGTTGTTGACGACGATGTCGACTGCGCCGAATTGCAAAACGGTAAACTCGACCAGCTCCGAGATTTCGCTCGGCTTGGTCATGTCAGCTCCGTGATAGAGCACTTTTCGTCCACAGGTTTCAGCCAATTGAGCTTTCACTCGTTCGACTTCTTCTGTGTCCATCAGTCCGTTCAGCACGACATCGCAGCCTGCCAGTCCGAGTCGACGAGCGATACCAAGTCCGATACCACTCGTCGAGCCGGTCACCAGTGCCACTTTGTTCAGCAACTTGCCTTGCGTTTTGTCTTCAGTCATTCCGATTTCTTACGCTCCCACGCTCGCGCACAGGCGTCCTTCGGCTTTGGCGCGCGAGATAACTTCGCTCGCGGTATTGTAGCCGTTTTCCACCATGCGCATGCAGGTCGCTTCGGAGATGCCGAAGTTGAGACCAGCGACGTCGGGCAGACCGGTCTCGATGACGAGATGGCGGGATTCGTCGACGTGACGTGAGTTGCCGGCGACGGGGAAGAAGATTTCCCGCATGTGGAACCAGAGGTCGATCGGGTACTTCACTTCCTTCGGCATCGCAGTGGCGGGGCGGAACTTGCTGACGATGGCCGGGCGGTCGAAGAACTCGGTGGGGTTGTAGTGGTAGTAGGCACCATCGACGAGCAGCCGCGGGCGACCACCATCCATGTACCACTCGGGCTTGAACACAGTCGGAGGTGAACCCGACGCAGTCAGGGCCAGAGCCAGGTCGATGTCCTTGCCCTGAAATACCACAGGCTCACGCGTGAAGTAGTCGCAGGCAAGAATGCGGAGACGATCGTTGGCTTTGAGGCCGTGACGCTCGATCATCTTGGTGATAAACGGCTTCAGCGAGAACACGCCACCAACAGCCATGCTGACCGGGTCAGTGATGCTCAAGCCTGCCATGACCGAAGCCATGTTGTCCCGTTCCTTGCGCATGGCAAGAAAGATCGGAATCATGTCCTCGGGCTGGTAGCCGTTGGTCAGAAAAGCGGCGGTCAGGCTGCCGGCGGAAACGCCGAGAACTGCACCGATTTCGATTTTCTGTTCGCGAAGCGCCATCAGAACACCGAAGTGGTGGAAGATGTTCCAGCCGCCAGCGCCGAGAACGAGAGGAGAGCCTGCCGGGAGGCAGCCTTTCCTGTCGGTTAGTTTGAGAGAAGAAGTGGTCATCGTGACCTCCTCATACGTTGATGGTTGACAAAAGAGCGGCGAATCGCAAGATTCGTTGCTCGGCTTATGTTTCCAACCCGTGATCTCCTGAATCTCTACAAAGACGTTTTTTTGTGTTTGTAAGTAGTGGTTCAGAGGCGCTGTTGTTTTAATTGCCAGAAGATTAGATGTCGGGATTGCAGAATCACCATAGCTGAAGAGCTATATAAGCTCTAAGAGAAAAAATGGTTCTGGGAATTGTTTCAAAAGTAACTGTTAAGCTGAGAATGCTTATTCTTAGGCGTTTTCGGCGCGCGCGTCGGCAGGGCTAGCGCGGTCAGGCTATTTGCTTCGAACATAGCAGAGCTCACGATAATAGCGTCGGCTCGGCGTCGTGCTGCTCGTTGCAACGGCTTCCAGCTGGAATGCCGGATGGGGGATTTTTGTTTGGAACGTCCGCGTGGTTTGGTTTTGTATTTTCAACCGCTAGCGCTTGAAAATATAAGCGCCAGTCTGTCGTTTCAGCTTATGCCTTAACGGTTGGTAGTGGTTTGCGCTAGCGTGACTGGGTTCTGAAAAACTCCCAGATCGCTTCGCCGGTATTGATATCCTGGCAACAACGATCTTGCCGCCGTCCGGCTAGCAGGATACAGCCGGGCCACGTATGTGCACCGCCTTCGATGGTGTAAAGCATGACTTCGTTGCCTCGCGTGCCCCAGATGTCCTTTTTGACGCGCATGCCGTCTCGGGGATCGCGGTCGGGTTCATAAGATGTTCTGGGAGTGCCCTGACAGCGGTTGTGAGTGGTCCAAAAGTTGATCAGGTCCGGTACAGCGAACCAACCGCCATATCGAACCAGAGAAAGCCAGGCGGGGTCGATTTCTGCTTTTCCCAATTTGTCCGCATATTTGCCGACGCTTTTGGCTTTGCCGTCGCCCCAGTTGATTAGTGGGTCTTCGGTGCCGAGGAAAAAAACGATGGGCATCGGCTTAACAGCCGGACTTCGCGTTAATGCTCCTTCCATGCCGGTGGATGCCACCACTGCTGTTGCGGCGATTTTGTCCGGCAAACTGCAGGCTAACAGTTGGACGAAGTAACCGCCGTTGCTTAAACCGACGGCATAAACTCGATGTGTGTCGATAGAAGTGGTTTGAGCCAGCCTGTTTATTACTGCGTCGACATAGCCGACGTCGTCGTGGCGCTGGTTTTTCATGCCGTCTTCCCATTCGCCGCCGTTGCTCTCGCAATAAACAACGATGAAGTCATTGCGATTGGCTGTGCCGCTTAAACCGGTGACACCAATCATCGACTCGCCCGACATTTTCAAACCGGCGAACACCAGAATGACCGGTGTGGCTCGCGCATTATTGTGATTGCTGGGCAGATGGACTCGAAACGGCCTGGCGCCGCCAGAAACTTTGACGTAATCGACATAGTCTTTCGTTCGTGTGGCGGTGGCAGTGGTTTTGCCAGGTGTTGAAGCTGCGGCGGTCGCGTTGCGCGCCGGCATTTGTCTTGGGCTGACAGCGGCTTGCCGCCAGTTGGCGGGCGCCTGGCGCGAGGAACCTTGTGGTGCGGCGTTCGAATACTGACGCGCGGGCTGAATTGACATGCCGCCGCTGCGATAGTAATTGCCGGATTGTCGGTAAACTTGCGGCGCTTGCTGCTGTTGCGGCGAAACTTCAACTGCCTGGCGGCTGCCCGGCGTGAAGACATACTTGCTTTGCCCTGCAGTCGGTGACGAACTGAGGACTAGAGTGAGTAGTGCTACCGGTAGTATCAGTCGTTTCACAACGGGCTATCCGTCAATGATTACCGCCGCCGTATTTCTTCATCAGTTCTTTGGCCTGGTCGCTGTTCAACATGCTCGGATCAAAATTTGCCGGGATTTTTTTCTTGATCGAGTCAGGTATTTCGCCTCCGAACCAGCCGTTCTTGATCTTGTCCATCAACCCATCGGTGTTGCCGCTCTGAATCGCGCTTCGTATACCTGGAGGAATGCTGGTTCCGCCCATAGAACTCGCTGAAGGCGGCGCTGATGATGCTGCTATCGGCGGCGCTGGCTTTTGAACCTTGAGTTCCTGGCTGCGTTTGAGCTGTTCTTCCAGTCCTCTGACAATCGAGTCCAATCTCACTTTGACGTCTTTCTCGGGAAGCCCCGATTTGACGCTCTCTTCCAGTGCATTAAAGGCGTTCAAATACGCGGTGGTGCCGAATCCATAATTCTTCGCCGTCATAATCGTCGCCAGCAACTTCCGCCGCTGGTCTTCTAACGGACCAGGCGCGATGGTTGGGGCGTCTGCGTTCGAAACAATTTCCGCTTGCTTCGGTGCTTCAGATGGGCCCGCTGGAACGCTTGGTGCGACCGGCGGGTCTGGGGGCAGATCCTGACTATATGCAGGTTTAGAGTAGCTGGTAATCAGCGCGATGGACAAAAAAATTGCAGCTGTGCGTGCGGAAAGAACAAAAACCATCTGAAGCACCTCCACCTGTCTTATTCCCAGATTCATGAGAACAACTGCGTTTCACTTAAAATAAAGTGGATGTAGCGCAGGTGGGTTATCTCTGTTTCTACGACCGAGGTCGGACAGCTTCCCACCATCGAACGAATCCGTTCGGCTTGTTAATACTAAACTATGTAGCATGACTGCCCCAAAATACAGAGTCGCCGAGGTCTTCGGCAACTCTGATAATCACAAAACAGCCAGATGCATCAATCGGTGAGATTGTCGTTTTTGTCCGGCTGGTAGCCAATTTGCCTGACTCTCGTGACAGGTGGCGCAGCTTCGCTCACTGGCGATTGTCCGTTCACCTCGAGTGCTGAAATCGTTGGATGAATGTCGGCGATCGTATCTGTCGACGAGGTTGTCGGCAGTTTAAGTTCGACAATGCGTTCATCCGCAACGTCAGGGTCTGGTTCTTGCACGATGGCATTGGAACCGTTCAATAACGGGTCGCGGTCCTGTGCTAGGGAACCGTGATCGGCAGGGTCGCGTTCCTCCACGATGACATTGGAACCGTTCCCGAGCAGTTCTCGGTCGTGAGCTGCGGATCCGTTCCCGTTGAGGCCACTCTCCTTCGCGGTGGTATTGGAACCCTGCCCGAGTGCTTCTCGGTCCTGTCCAGCGGAACCGTTTCCGTCCAGACCTGGGTTCGGCTCGGAGCCGGTCGCCGCCTCAGAGCCCGGGTTTGGCGTCTGAGTTTTGCTTTGATTCAGCAATCGGTCCCAGTCGATGGAGTCGTCCTCCTCGTCGGGTTCCGTTTCAGTCCGGCGCTTCATCAGGATAACGACGATCACGGTGATCGCCAGACCGGTGAAGAAACCGGCAAGGTGCGCGTCGTAAGCAACTGCTGTGCCTTTGAGTCGAATCGGGCTTGCCATCACGCTGACGAACTGGTCGAACAGCCACTGGGCAATGAACACCGTCCCCAGGATGGGCAAGAGAGTCGGCCGTTTGCCGGTCGCGAACACGCTGACCACGAAGGCAGCCATGATCCCGGAGACAGCGCCGCTTGCGCCAATCAAGGGATACGGGCTCTGGACGTCGACCAGGTAGTGGCCAAGCGACGCTAGTAGTCCGCTGGCAATGTAGATCCCCATGAACCGCACTGCGCCGAGTCGGTTTTCTACCAGGGTTCCAAAAACCATGAGCATCAGCATGTTACTGAAGAAGTGATCGAAGCTGCCATGCACGAAAGTGCAAGTTAGCAGCGTCAGAAGCTCGGAGCCGATCTCCAGCAAGCTTCCTGTAGTCAGGCTATCTGTGAGACTGATAGGAATCAGTGCCCACTCGATAATGGTGGTCGGCACGCCGGTGTTAATCAGCTGCGCCAGTGTGAAAAGAAGAACAGCTAGATTGGCTAGCACAAGAAGCGGCAAAGCGACTGATGGAGTCCTGTGCGTATTCACGGCTTTGATCCCGTTATATGAGCTCAGTTCGGGGCAGAGAGCAAGGCGGCAAGCCGGATGGCCTGCCGCCCTGCGACGGAAATGCCAGTGCAAACTAGCCAAACAGCAACTGGCGCGCTGTCAGGTGGGTGGCGCGCCTAGCGGCGTGTCCGTTAGTGGAGCTATCGAAACCTAGTTGTCGCCCACACTGGTGGTCGAGCAAGACTGGCTGGTGATGTCGTCCTTGATCCGGGAAATCACGTTTTCGGCAGTTCGGGGTTGAACTTCGTGGACGTAAACCGGTTCGCCAATCGTCACGGTGACACCATGACGCCAGCGCAGGCGCATTTTGCCGAAGTCGGTTGCCGACTCGACGTCGCGAGTGCCGTAGCAAATGTGAATCGGAACGATTCCCACGGGCTTGCTCGATCCGAGCAAATCGCTGGCACCAAGCGCGATCCAGGCGGCTCCCTTTTTGAACTCGAGATACGTTCCAGTCGGGCTGATTTTGCCTTCGGGAAACATGGTGATGCGTTTGCCGTTGGCCAAAAGCTGGATCGAAATTGGGATTACGGTTTTGCCTTTGGTGCGATCGACCGGGTAACAACCGGCGGCGCCCATGAGGATAGCCTTCAAACCGCCCAGTCCACGCATCTCTTCGAGCGCGGCCATATAGCGAGTGCCGACTGGTATCAACGGGTAAATCACAACGGCATCAAGCATGGCACTGTGGTTCGGACAATAAATCAGATGACCTTCGGCGAGAAGATGCTCACGTCCAATCACGCGAACTTCGCCAATTTGCACCCAGGCCCAGACACGCGAGATCAGTTTGGCAAAGTGTTGCAAACCACGACTTTCGCGAGGAATAAAACCACTCGTCGTACAGAGTGCCGCGTATTCGCGGAAGCGCTTCCACCAGGATTTCCTGGGGGCCGCATTGTTGTGTCTAAAGAGACTCATATCTTAAACTCCCCGGCCAATGGCTCGGTTTGAATGTGCAGCGCACATGAAGTTGGCTGACCCTCGTGCTCAAACTTGAAAGTTCTGAGCGCGGAGGCGTGCCAACGTCGAATCACGGTTAATCGGGATTCGGAGATAGAAAAAAATGGTTCTGCAGTTACGGGTTAGGTTTAGATTTCGGAAGTAAAAATGAAATGTGCGATAAACGCTATCAAAGACTGGCCAAAGCTTTAAACAGCTAGTGCTAGCTCGCTATTTATGTTTTCTTTAGTTTTGTCAGGCTGACCATCGCCGCTTTTGTAGCGAAACAGCGTCGTGCTGCCTACCCCACAAATTAGAGCTGAACTCTTGGAAAGTGTTGTCAGTACCGTGCTTGTGATATTTCACAGTTAGCGCGAGTACGTTCGAGAGAGGTCCCCGGGTTGGCAAGTGTGGCTAGCCTAAACCCTATGGCATCTGCGGGTTGGAAGGCATTAGGGTGTTATTACACATCTAATTTACAACTTCGCTGTAAAAACCTTCCGTAAACAACAACACGCTGCACGTCACAACGAATATAATCCTCACGCTGCACAGCGCTGTTCGAACACGGAGAAGGGCTTAACATGGGCGTATTCATCAAACTCTTTCAATTTCTTCTCTGGCCGTGGCTGAATCGTAAGTTCAAAGACTTCTCAGCTGCCAGCGCCAAAGACAACAGCCAGCCTCACTTCGAAGTGGAGCGCAAGTACGGTTTGTCGAAAGAAGAGTTTGATGGAATGCCTGGTCGCCTCCGCGCCCTTGGTCTTTCAAAGAAGTCTGACGCGACAATCCTCGACACTTTCATACCTGCGGAAATCGATGGTGACATGATTCGCGTTCGCGATGAAACGTCCAATGCGATAACAGTCACTGTCATAACGCTCAAAGAGTGGGTTGATGTCGACGGAAGTCGTGAACGAAAAGAGCGCGAAAGCGGTCCAATCGACACCATCTCCCGCGAAACCTTTCTGGCTCTCGGACGCCGCCTTGCCGGTACCGAATTGATGTCGTTCAGCAAAGAGCGCGCCACCTTCAGTGGATATCGCGACAAGCGCAAAGTCACAGTTGCTCTGGATCTGGTTTCAGGTCTCGGCACTTACTCGGGCACTTATCTGGAAATCGAACTAATCGTCGAACGCCAGGAAGATGTTGCCGAGGCTCGCGCATTTGTTGAGAAGTTCGCTGTTGAACTAATCGGCTCGGAACGGGAATTCGCAATGTCCTACATGGAGATGCTCAAGCGTTCACGTCAGGAACAGAAGAAGAATTAGGAGCCGCTTACAGCATCCGCTTGGGGCATTGGCAACAATGTCGCGGCTGGTGCTTTAAACGGCTTCTAATTTCAACTGCGGTTGAATACAACGAACAACTGGCAACGCCTGAAATCGAACTGGCGCAAGCCGGTCACGAATCAGGTTTTGCTGAACAGCACTCGAGCCCCATGACTCGAGCAACGCAGAACAGCGCGTGCTGCTTTGTGTTGGTCACCGCCAGTCTTGCGGTAGTGGGGATGCGGCTTGCCGCATTCGAACCTAGGTTTGCAATGAGACGGACTGGCGCTGGTCGCCTGACGGGCATTGTTGTGACCTATTTTTCATAACCAGGCAAACGGCAGTCGGCATTCCGCTGATTGTGCGTGCCTCAAAAAGACAGGACCGGGGCTCAGGCACGGTCCAGAAAAGGAAACTATTATGAATACTAGAACCACATCAAACGCAACTCCGGAGCGAGAACTGCCGTTCTTGGTCGTCGACCAGGAGCGCATGACTCCGGCAGAAGAGCAATTCGCCAGTCGTTTCGACTCGCGACTGATCGGTCAGCCCGAGGCGCGCCAGATCGCCCTCGACGTGCGAGCCAAGTACCGCAACCCGCTGCGCAGCAGGGACTACCCGCTGGGCGTCTATTACTGCGTGGGCAAGTCCCGTCGCGGTAAGTCGCTCCTGGCTCAGGTGCTCGCCACGCTGTTCCACGGTGACAAGGATGCGCTCACCCGCATCACCGCCGAGGACTATCTGGACGACAGCCAGATGACCGACCTGACTGGTGCGACGCCGAAGTATATCGGCTATCGCGCGCCTGTCGAAGCCACCAAGATGTCTCGCGAAGAGCTGCTCAAGACCGACGGCTACAGCAAGGTGTCGGAGTGGAACCGCGTCCGCGTTCGCCTGGGCTCGAAAGAGTTCATCGACGTGGTCGTCATCGAAGAATTCGAGAAGGCCGGCTACGACTTCTTCAAGTTCTGGATGGAAGTGTTCGACAAGGGTCGCAAGACTCTGGGCAACGGCGAAGTCGTCGACTTCTCCAACACGGTGTTCATCCTCACCTCCAACATCGGCATGTCACGTGTCGAGAAGGAAGAGGCGGGCTCCATGGGCTTCGTTTCGAACAAGAAGACGCTGTCGCATGAGGAAATCGTGCGCGTCGTCCACGACGAGATGAAGCGTGCCTACAAGCCGGAGTTCCGTAACCGGCTCGATAGCGTCGTTGTCTACCGTGAACTGACGAAGAGCGATGTCGCCAAGATCGTCGATATCGAAGTCGACAAGATCGAAGAGCGCATCGTCAAGCAGATGCCTCGCGGTTCCGACTTCACGCTCGACGTTCAGGCGTCGGCGCGTGAATTCCTGCTTCACAAGACTGGCGGTGAGGTCGCCGAGCTGAAGCGCGTTCTCGAGGGCAAACTCGTGACTCCGATGGGTCGACTGCTCGATCCCGACAATGCAGACCGGGTGCAGGGCGGCGACTTGGTCCGCATCACCTGGGACGGCAAGTCCGAGAACCTGACGTTTGCAATCGGTCGCGGACAAGGCGACTGCGCAAGCGACCTGGAAGGCCTGAAGATCTACGGTGGTGACACCGCTGGCTCCCTCAAGGGACTCAGCCTTCAGCGCCGCGTCAGCAAGGCTCGCCAGAAGGCTCGTCGCGATGCCGAAAAGGAATGGACCCTGGTCCTCACCTTCAGCGGCAAGGATGAGTTCGAGGAGGAAGCTCCGGCTCTGATCCACGACGTCAAGAATGTCTTCGACGTTCGCGTCAAGGGTTACGCAATCCAGGAAGAGGCACCGTATTCGGTGACGCTCACTGTCATCGCCAGCGATGATCAAATCGGACTGGTGAAGGAGCTCTACCCCGAGCTCGACGCCAAGCCGGTCGTCCGCGCGCTGGTTCCTGTCAAGTCGTAATGACAGGAGAGCACAATTGCATGCAGACCTCACTGACGACTGCAGTGTTCAAACGGTAAGACCGTACACTGCAGTCGTAACCTGCAAGCAACCCACGGGTTGGCCCGAACCTTGAACACGCTGGCGCCGAGAGGCATCAGCGTGTTCATTTTTGTCCCGCGGGTACTAGTTGATGTAATACTAGTTCTTGTAGATGGTGCGTGCTCGACTCGAGTGGAGACCCCTGATATTTTCAACCGTTAGCGGTTGAAGTTCCGTTCGAAGAAACGGGCAAGTCGACAAGGTGGTCGCGGATATTTTCAACCGCTTAGCGGTTGAAGTTCTCTTCGAAGAAACGGGCAAGTCGACAAGGTGTCGCGGATGTTTTCAACCGCTAGCGGTTGAAGTTCCCTTCGAAGAAACGGCCAAGTCGACAAGGTGGTCGCGGATATTTTCAACCGTTAGCGGTTGAAGTTCTCTTCGAAGAAACGGCCAAGTCGACAAGGTGGTCGCGGATATTTTCAACCGCTAGCGGTGAAGTTCCCTTCGAAGAAACGGGCAAGTCGACAAGGTGGTCGCGGATATTTTCAACCGTTAGCGGTTGAAGTTCTCTTCGAAGAAACGGGCAAGTCGACAAGGTGGTCGCGGATATTTTCAACCGTTAGCGGTTGAAGTTCTCTTCGAAGAAACGGGCAAGTCGACAAGGTGGTCGCGGATATCTTCAACCGTTAGCGGTTGAAGTTCTCTTCGAAGAAACGGCCAAGTCGAAAAGGTGTTGCAAATTTTCAACCGCTGGCGGTTCAAAAAAACCTTCTCGACTACGTAGTTTCCCCACTGACTTTTTACCGGCGCTTTTGTATAAATGGGGTCCGTTTGACCATTACTTACCACAAGCACCGTAAAGCTTCGTCCTTCAGGGCGGCAGATATAAGGTGCTGAATGAAGTTGTTCAGGAAGAACCGAATGACTGCGAATATATCGCAGTCATGCCAGGTATTCTGATATCAACGGTGGGGCGCACCGGGCTCGCTTGATACTGGGCTAAATTGCCTCGGAGCAAGAATCTCACGTCCTTCAGGGCGGAGAGAACGTCAACAAAAACCACCAGGCATTCCCAGGCTCAGGCTTCGCACTTAAACGTGTTTGTTTTCTTTCGAGCTCAGGAGAATCCATGGACGAGACACTTGAACTTTGTCCGGCAGACGCAACACCTGTTGCGGCCAGTGAGGCTGTCTTGCCGACAGTCGCCGAATGGACGGAAGCCCAAATGCGGACATTGCTCGGAGAGTCGCTTGAGCGCGCTTCATCGGAAAACGGTGCGGCCAGGCGGTTTCGCATCAACAAATTTGCCGAACGCCTGCACGCGGATGTTTCCGTGGGCGATAGTGCGGACATGATCAGGGTGATGTGTGACTTGACCAATTCTGAATTGCGAGAAGTCGTCACGCTCGTGGTCAAAGTTTTGCAATCTCAAGGACTGAAATCAGTGGCTTTTCGAGTCGACGACTTCGATCGGATTGTTCTATTTGACGAAGCCCGAAACAAAGGATTCGCCATCGCTCCCAGTGGCAGTTATCAGCGCGTCTCGAAGTTTTACGATGGATCGTATCGATATGGCATTGAACTTTTACTGGACCAGTCGTTGAAAACGTTTATTGACGCCATTTTTCGCGAAATTAAATTGCAGATTGTTTGACAGCCAATTGCGTGACAACTGAAGCCGGTGATCTGACTTTGTTTTGTTCTGCTAGAGTAATTCCACTCCAGGGAACAAGGCGGAAACGTGATGAATAAACGATTGAAGAGATTGCAGGCGGCCCTGCCCAAGGCAAAAATCAAAGGTTTACTGTTGCGGGTCAATGAATCGGGTCAATCGACGCAGCCGAATAATCAGAACGTGCTTTATCTGAGTGGCTTTGGGGGCTCGACTGCCGTTGTTCTTGTCACGGCGGATAAGGCTCTGATAGTTGCCGACGCACGTTACTGGGCGCGCTGCAAGATTGAGGCTAAACAATTTGAGCTCGTCAAAATTGAGCGCGGCAATAAAGTTTCCGGGGCGATCAATCAGGCACTGGCAATCGCCGGACTCACAGCCAAGAGCAAGGTTGGATTTGAGTCCCACCGACTGCCGCACCAGATTTGGCAAGACTGGCAGAAGGACTTGAAAGCGACTCTGGTAGCCACAACTGGTCTGGTGGAAGAGCTTCGGCAGTATAAAGAAGCTGGTGAAATCGCGCAGTTACGCGCTGCTTGCAAAGCCACCAGCAAGGTCTATGAGGAAGTGGTGGCACTGATGCAGCCAGGAATGACCGAGAACGACATCGCGTTTGAGATCGACATGCGCTTGAGAAAACACGGAGCGGTCGATAACAGTTTCAGTTCGATCGTCGCTTCCGGACCTAATTCGGCTATTCCGCACCATGCCACAGGCGAACGTAAATTGAAATCCGGAGAACCAGTGGTGATGGATTTCGGTGGTGTCTTCTGTGGTGGCTACTGTTCCGATATCACTCGCACTGTATTCGTTCCAGGAAAGGCTCCTACAGCCAAAATGAAGGAGATTTACAATATCGTTCTTGCCGCCAATCAGGCCGCGCGCAAGGCTCTTAAACCAGGGATTATGTATCGTGATTACGACAAAGTCGCCCGTGATTACATCCAGGAAAAGGGCTACGGTAAATACTTTTCGCATGGGCTTGGACATAGTCTCGGGCTGGAAGCGCACGATCCGTTCGATTATGAACATGCGCCGCTCGATGTTGGCGCGGTGTTCACTGATGAACCTGGGATTTATATTGACGGCGTCGGTGGCGTTCGAATAGAAGACGATCTGGTGGTCACTACCGCAGGGGCAGAACGACTGACGATGGCTCCTTATTGGAAGTTCTAACTGGCGCGTCTGCAGTTTCAATTTAGGAGACGCGCTGTATCAGTGCACTCCTCTTGCAGGTTTTAAGCGCTTGTCGGTTGGTGTCGCATATGGTGGCGCGCCGTTGAGAGCGGCGACTGCAACTTTACGTTCAAGAGGCGTCAGTGGCTGCTTTTGCTTGTGCGTTTGGCACCACAGGTAGTGGTGGTCTAGTGTTCAGCGTTAGCTCCAGTCGCGGCTGCTGGCGATAATGTCATCGGTGACAAGACGCATCAAGTTTTCCACCGGACCGACTGTTGTTCCTAAAATCCCCATGGACTTTCGAACTACCAACCAGTACAGAAACAGCATGCGTTCAAGTACGGCAGCGTAAGGAAGCGCGGATTGAACATCTTCTGTTTTGCGACCAGATTCGAAGCAATATGCTTCTAGAATTACTTCGCTGTGGTCGCGAAGCTGTCCGTTTTTATCGTGATTTGAAATCAGACTGGCCAAATCCATTGTCGGCACGCCGATCAAAGTGAACCAGGACCAGTCGATCAAAAACAGCCGACCGTTTTGTGTGATGATATTTTCCGCGTATAAATCGCCGTGCACTAATGAAATCGGTTCGCCGGCCAGGCGCTGGGCAATCATGCGGGCTGCGGTTTTAACAGCCTGGGCATCTGCTTCGTTTATGTCTTTCCACTGCAAAAGTTGATCCGTGACCTCGGCAAAAAAGGTTTCGTAATCGATTGGTGTCAGCGAACGCAAAACATTCATCTGAATCAGTTCGTCAGTGCGATAGGAATAGGCGCGGTGCATGCGAGCGATGTCTTCGCCCAATTGCTTGGCGGTTTTTGTATCGACGGCTTGCTCTTTCAAGTTGACGCCGCCCAGATCTTCCAGAAACATGGCTGTGACAGCACCATGGTGGGCGGTCATATAGAGCTGAGCAGAGCTGGCAATTGATGGAATCAGGATGCGTTCATGCAGGTCCTGTTCGATATCCCAGGGTGGCAAAACTTGTTTGTAAATCAGCGATTCCGGCAGGCACTCATTGAATTTCAGGCGTTCGACATAGCTCAAATCCCGGTGGCGCAAGAGTTCGCGATCTATGATCGAGACAGGCTTGCCAAAAAATTCAGCCAGCCAACTCTCAAGCTTCGCTTCCGGAGCCGGATTTAACAGTTTTAGTGATGGATCTTCTTGGGGACCTGGCAAAGCAGTGTGCTCCCTGGTTTTGAATACTGGCTCTAGCTATGGTAGCAGTGGTGCTGGTTCGACGTGAGATCCTTTGGTTTTGTTGCCGAGTGTATGAAGCTAGCGCTTCTTGGCAACAGCCCGGGTAGTGGCTTTCCTGAATTTGATTTAGCGCGAACTCGCACACTTTTCGTCAAGATCTTGATGTCAAGCGGGTTTACTGCGTTAACTAGCGCAGCGTATAAAAATAACGCTTTAATTAAAGTATCAAAGAGGAACGAATTATAAGCTCATGAGCTCTTACCAGCGTTGAATTCAATTCCCTGTTTCTTTTAGTTTGTATTGCATCTAATTCGATTTCACTGAGGATCTTGGTACTAAACCCAGGCATTGTTTCAACAACCGACAACAGCTCACAAACTCGCCCGAAAAGGTGGTAGTGATGCACGGTTTTGAAGATTTTTGCTTGCCGGTCCAGGGTCTTTCATCCACGAACTGCTCGTGTTGCGCGTTTTGAACGCACAACCGAACTTTCGCGTTAAGTCGAAGAACGATTTCCCCGTCGCCGCAATGGTGATTACCTGTAACCCAGGAACCCAGGAAGGATTTATGTTCAAACACTTGAAACCACGGAAGCTAATTCCGCTCATCATCGTTTTCGGTCTGGCCAGCTTGATTGCTGGTACGGATGTTCTCAGCGCTGCCGTTCAAAAACAGGTCATCGACTTGTTCAAAAGCTACGCGCAGGGTCTTGTGCCCTACACCGCCAACATTTGCGTCGGGCTGATTTTCATTTGCCTGATGAATCTCTTGTACGACCCCATGAAAGTGGGTCTGGACAAGGCGCTCAATCTCAGCCACGCCGACGAACGGGGACGTCGAATCGTCTCTCGCGCCGTGCTGTTGCTCTATTGGGTGGTCGTGATTATCGTCGGCGTCAGCTTCATCGCGCCGGACTTCCTGTCTAAACTGGTCGTCGGCTTTGGTCTGTTCGGTGCGGCAATCGCGCTTGCACTGCAGGGTATCGCCAACGACTTCATCGCCGGCGTGCTGCTCAACTTTCGCCCCAAGTTCTGTGTCGGAGACGACATTGAGCTTGTCGGCGTTGCCGTGAAGGGCAAAGTCACCGACATCGGTTACGTTCTCACCGTGTTGGACACCGCCGACGGCACGTACACCGTGCCGAACCGTGAAGTCTGGTCCAGGCCCGTCAAGGTCACCAAAGCCGGAGGCTCACCCGCCACTACAGGCAGTGCGATTACTTGCCCTGCCGGTGTCACCGCTGGCGGTGCTGGTAAGGAGGACTCGGTGGTTGCGCCTGTCGCGGCCACGATTGCAACCGACGGTACCGCCGACGGTGCGGGCAAGGGTGCCGAGAAAGATGGAGGCGTTCCGCCCCAGCAGTGAGTCGCTGTGTTGCTTTGATTTTGCAGCGGCTGTCTTAACAGCCGACTAGCCGCATATGCTTCAGTCGTCGGTCGAACCGGCAGGGAGTTTGTTGCGGCACCACTCTGTAACCGCGCCTCTTGCGAGGCGCCAAATCCCGAAAGAAACCAATATGAAATTTCTAATCGATACCAGCGGCCGACCCCAGACCGGGTCTGGTCTGCTTATTATTGCTTGTTTTGCAGACGACTTTCAGTCTGGTGTTGCCCCGAAAACACGTTCGCTGGCTGCTCTGGGTCAAACGTCCCTGATGCGCGCCGCGTCTGAGCAGGAGTTTGCCGGCAAGTCCGGGCAGTTGCTCAGCTACTTCGCCGACAGGAGCGCCCTGTCCGGGTCGGTTCTTTTGCTTGGCGTTGGTGACCGAGGCACGTTCTCGCTCAACTCGCTGAAAGACGCGCTTGCCAAGGCTTATCGCAAAGCCAAGGAAACCAAGTCGGCTGACGTGGTTTTCGACGCCGAGCCGGTTCTGGCTCTGGGTGTCGATCCGTATGAGCTGGGGCGCCTTCTTGGCTGCTACGCCGTGCTCATCGATCACAACCAGAAGCACTACAAGACCGCCCACTCCAATCCCAAGGGCGACTTCAACGTCAGGACGCTCAAGGTGCACGCACCGCTAGCGGTGGCGTCTAAGCTCAAGGACGGACTGGCTGCTGGTCGCTCGTTGGCCTCCGGCGTCACGCTCGCCCGTGATCTGGTTACCATGCCCGCCGGACACCTGACGCCCTTCAAGCTGATGGAGGCCGCCAAGGGTGTGGTGGCACGCAGCAAGGGGCTGATCACTGGCAACTACTTCTGGGGCAAGCGCCTGGAACAGATGGGTGCGCATGCGCTCCTCGCTGTTGCGCGCGGCTCCTCGGAAGCTCCGGTTCTGATCGAGCTGGACTACACTCCCGAGACTGGTCCGACCACAGAGACGCTCTGTCTGATCGGCAAGTCGGTGACGTTCGACTCCGGTGGTCTCGACCTCAAGCCGGCTGACGGCATGCGCAACATGAAGCGCGACATGGCTGGTGGTGCGGCTGTGCTCGGTGCGATCCAGGCGATTGCGGCGCTCAACCTGCCGATCTCCGTCAAGGTGGTAATGGCTGCCACCGAGAACATGCCTGACGGCAAGTCCTTCAAGCCCGGCGACGTGATCGGCACGATGAAGGGTCTGTCGGTCGAAATCGACAACACCGACGGCGAAGGTCGTTTGACCCTGGCCGACGCCATCGAGTTTGCCAAACGGCGCGGCGCCAAGCGCATCGTCGATTTCGCCACTCTGACCGGTGCGGTCAAGTCGATTTCCGGTGACATCGGTGCAGCCGCTTTCGGCAACCACCCGGACTTCACCCAGAAAGTGGTGAAGGCAGGTGCGACGGTTGGCGAGCTCATGATCGACATCCCGATGTGGGAAGAGCTGCGTAAGGCCAACGAAACGGACATCGCCGACCTGAAGAATTCAGGTGGTGGCGGTGCCGGTTCCACGACTGCGGCCTGGTTTATCCGGGAGTTCGCGGGCGAGGAGATCGATTGGGTGCACGTCGACATCGCCGGTGTGGCCTGGCGCGAGCGTTCTTTGGGCATCGACCCGAAGGGCGCGACCGGCTGGGGTGTGCGCACTGCGGTGGCGCTGGCCGAGTCGCTGGCTGTCAAGTAAGGGGCGGTTGTTCTGTGTGTATTTTCAACCGCTAGCGGTTGAAAATATAATCGCGTACTGCCTGACGGGCGACCGGGTTTGGGTCCGTCAGGCAGTCGTTCTTTGAAACTTGATTCTCTACCTCGGCTCAATCGAGTCGAAGGCTTAAATTCCAAATCTTCTTCGAGGCTTCTACCTCGAAATGTACTGGAGGATAAATATATGAGTGGACCAGATGGACATGACGGCGGAGGTCACGGTGGTGGCCACGGCGGTGGAGGTCACGGCGGAGGACACGGTCACGGCGGTGATCACGGAGGCGGCCATCACGGTGGCGGTCATCATGGCGGTCACCACGGCGGGCACCACGGGGGACACCATGGCGGGCATCACGGTGGGAGCAAGGGCGGTTCAATTACCGCTCAGTCTCTCAGCGTAGCCGGCTCTGGCTCTTCCGTCCCGGATTTCGACCTTGGCCCGGTCAGTCAGGGCAGTAATGGCCCTAGTTTTGCAAGTCACGGACAGGGTGGCAGTATTGGCATTGACCTGGACAATCCGGTCGGCAGCCTCGACGACTACATCAGGGCTCGTCGCCTGATGCTCGACAATGACTCGGTCACTGACCAGTTGTTGCTCTCCTACGATCACTGCAATGTGTACGATGGCGGGCAGTCTTGTCTCGGTGGCGGTTACAGGCTTGTGGATGCCGTGCGAGGAACGTTCGAAGACGATCTGTACGATCCAAACGGGTCCAGGCGACCGCTGGAACAGCGGCACTTGACGCCCGAGCAAATCGAGCTGGTCAAGCAGATCGCCAATGATCCGAAACGACGACTGTTCGGATTTCACGTGACCAACCACGGATTGGTCTTCACCGACCTGGAGTTTCACCAGATCGCAAGCGACCTCGGTTCCGTGCGCATCGACCAGGTGACGCCCAACTTCTTCGCTTCGGACGACACGCTAACGGATCTGGCCGACTGGAACAACTGGCGCAGGCCGTTCACGCGGCAACGCGTTCCAGCCGGTTTTTATCCCAAAGCCACAGGCACCACCAGAATCTGGAAACAGTACTGGCAGGTGAAGCACAAAGAGCCGCACTGGCTGTTCAAGCGCTATGGACCGAAGCACAATCCGAACTGGAAGTTCGACGCCACGTGCAACACCATTCTCGAGATCACTTCGGTGACCTGGTATTACCGGGAAGCCTGCGATTTCGAGACGCGCTTCCACATTCGTGTCGTGTCGATGCCATACCTCGATCCGCACGACAAGCGCTGGGGCTATCTGGTCGAGCCCTTCAAACGCTATCAGAAAGTGGCTCGCCAGTTGGCAGAGCTCATGTTGCATCGTTTCAAAGGCGCGCCCCCGGCGCCGGTTGCGGTGCAGCGCCGGGGTGAGATTCTCAAGCGCTTGAGGCTGGAACGTGATGCTCGGCGCTCGCTTGCCCTGTCCGCGCTGCAGGCTGAACCGCCCGCCGCTCAGTCTTCAGGAGCCGACCTGAGTTCTTCTCTGGGTACGCGTCCAACCGAGCTCGTGAAAGTGAAGTTGATTCTGCCGCGCAGAAAGTAACGGACGGCGGGCGGCCGATCTGCAAAGATCGGTCGCCTCCGTTTTCACCCGGCTTGCCGGGAGATTGTGTCCTATGTGCTATCCTTTGGATTTCGCTGAACACCGCATAAAGTCAAGAGTAGATGGCAAAGCCGGACACGTTGGATGGATCGAAACTAAAAATCACAGTCGCCGGTTTGAGCGACGTCGGTTTGATGCGATCCGAAAATCAGGACCGTTTGTTTATCAGCAAAGATAAACGCATTCTGGTTGTCGCAGACGGCATGGGCGGTCATAACGGCGGCTCGGTGGCCAGCCAGTTGTTTGTCGACTGGTTTGAAACTGAAAGCAAAGTAAAAGGGCCGGGACTGGTCAACCGCAAGTCGATCAAAACCTGGTCCAATCGAGTCGTCACCCAGGCCAATGCCGAGATTTACAAGTGGGGACGAACTGAACTGGACCTCTGGGGCATGGGAACCACAGGCGTCGTTTTAATTGTCGGTGACGATTTCGTGCACTGCGCTCATGTCGGTGATTCGCGCATTTACCGTGTGCGAAAGGGCAAGCTCTTGCAACTCACCAAAGACCATTCAGCCGTTCAAGACCTGATCGACTCGGGAGACATGAGAGAGGAAGAACGCAAGGGCCATCCGCGTTCCCATATCGTCACGCGTTTTGTCGGCGACGTCTCGGTCAATGTCGAACATCACGCCTACAAATGGCAAGAAGGTGACCTTTACCTGCTTGCCTCAGACGGTCTTACCGACATTGTCGAAGACGCGTACATCGAATCGGTCATGGCCAGTCAGATGAACGTGAAGCGCATGTGCGCCGAACTGGTCGATCGCGTGCTGGTTTCTGGTGCGCCGGACAATGTCACGGTTTTGATAGCTTCACTTTAGTCAATTCCAACAAATTCTCTCAAGAAGACCTCAGGGTCTTCCTATTTGCGTCCGTCCCGCTTGGGACTATCGAATAATAAGCAACTCGGAGCTCGTCAATGCACGACCCTAATTTCCTCCAGGACCTGCTTGTCCTGTTTGCGCTGGGGACGTTTACGGTGGTTCTTTTCCATCGTATCAACTTGCCGCCAGTGCTGGGTTTCCTTTTAACGGGTCTGCTATGCGGACCGTATGGTTTCAAACTCGTCGAGAACATCGCCGAGGTTGATGCGCTCGCTGAACTTGGAGTGGTGCTCCTTTTGTTCACGATCGGCATTGAATTTTCGTTTGAAAAGCTGAAGAAGCTCAGGCGATTTCTACTAATCGGCGGCAGTCTACAAGTCCTGGGCACGATTGCAGCCACCGCAGCCCTGTCCATGCTGTTCGGACTGCCCGGCAGTACAGCGATTTTCCTCGGCATGCTGGTTTCTTTGAGCAGCACGGTCCTTGTGGTCAGGCTGCTGCAACACCGCAACGAGATGAATGGCGGGCATGGAACCACCACTGTAGGCATTCTGGTCTTCCAGGACTTGTGCATCGTGCCAATGGTTTTGGCGGTGCCATTTTTGGGCGGCACGGAACTCGATCTGACCAAGATCCTCTTGCTCACGGGCAAGTCGGTCGGCTTCGTCGTCATTGCCGTGTCGTTCGCGCGCTACTTTGTGCCCTGGTTGCTCGATCATGTAGCCAACACGCGCAAGCGCGAAGCGTTCGTTCTGAGCATTATGCTGCTCTGTCTGGGAACCGGCTACGCCACTTCGCAGGTTGGTCTGTCACTGGCTCTGGGCGCCTTTCTTGCCGGGCTGGTGATTTCCGAATCGAAGTACAGTCATCAGGCCTTCAGCGACATCCTGCCCTTCCGTGAGGTGTTCAACTTTCTGGTGTTCGTCTCGATCGGCATGATGTTTGACGCGCGCACGTTGTTGACGGAACCACTGCTGATCGGCGGCTGCCTTTTGCTGCTTATCCTGGTTAAGGCTGCCATCACCACTGGTATCGCATTTGGTTTCGGCTACTCGTTGAGAATCGCTATCTTGACCGGCTTCACGCTGGCTCAGGCAAGCGAATTTTCCTTCGTGCTCGCCAAAGTCGGGTTGGCCGAAAAGGTGTTGAACCCGGCTTATAATCAGGTGTTTCTGGCCGTCGCCATTCTCTCGATGGCAGTGACGCCGCTAGTCTGCGCGATTGGTGTGCGGCTGGCAGGGCTCCTGGAAAAGGGTTTGCCGGCGCGCTGGATCGGCGGACGGCGCAACACTCCACAGGACGACACCGGTGAGCTGGAGAATCACGTGGTCATCGTCGGTTTTGGCGTTGGTGGACGCACTCTGGCTACCGTTTTGAAAGACATCGCCACACCACATGTGGTGATTGAACTCGATCCGGACCTTGTGAAGAACGGACAACTGGCGAAGGTGCCGGTGTTTTACGGCGACGCCTCCAGCCAATCAGTGTTGGAGCACGCCGGCATCGCTAAGGCGCGATTGATCGCGATTACCACAATCGACGCTCGGTCGGCGGCGCGGACAGCCTCGCTGGCCCGCCGGATCAATCCTGATATCCAGGTACTGGCAAGGGCCCGCATGGTCGACGAAGTCGACATGCTGGTCAAGGCTGGTGCTCACGAAGTAGTTCCGGAAGAACTGACCGGCTCGGTTGAGATGCTCACCCGCGTGCTTGGCACGCTGCATGTGCCGGCACCAATCGTCGAAGACTACATCGAGAAGCTGGAGAAGGAATGGACGGCAAGCTGTCCGGCTTGCTATCCCTCGGCCTCCGGCAAATCAGACTCTGAAGAAGGAAAGTAACTATGATTATAATCGCTCATTTAGCGCTGTTTGCGCTGTTGTACGCAGTCGGCTTGCCGGTGCTGGCAGCACATGGCTCAGACGTGGGATTCGGCGGAGGCTTAGTGGCCATGCTGCTCATGACTGTTGCCAGCGAGGCTGTTGTGATTGCAGGCGCGGTTGTCGGTCGGCAAATCACGCTGGCGCTTAAGATCAATCCGCTGTTGAAACGCAGATTGGCTGAGGGGATTTCGCAGGCGGCGATCGGGGTTATGCTGTGCGGATTTTTTTGCACGACGTCATTCTTGTTTCCGTCAGTGATTTCGGTGTCGGTGATCTGGGCCGTTCTGTTTGCCGGATTTGCGTGTGCGGTGCTGGAGGGGATGGTTCGCGTCAAGCGTGGACTGATCGCCCGAACGTACCGCTAGCCGGGCTTGCGGCTGATTGGTCGGTCTGTATTTTCAAGCGCTAGCGGTTGAAAATATGAGGTCCACCGATCGGTCTGAGCCTTTTGCAATTACCAAGCCATGGTGGCGTCGGCGGTGGCGGAGAACTTTCTCCGCGCCGTCGGCGCTTTTGTGGCTTTGGTATTGCCCGTAGTGCAAACTAGATAAGATAGTATAAATTTCAGGTCCGTCAAAATTGAGATACAAACGATTGTTTCTGCTGCCCAGGCAGCTGCCGTTTTGTATGATTAGAGAGGAATCTGGCGAGCTGAAACAATGAAAAACAATGTGGTCATAAGGGATTGCAAGAAGGCGGATGTGCCTGAGTTGCAATTGCTGGTCGAGGAGCTCTATGTAACTGATGCTGGCCCTAAAGCGTTCATTCCAGACGTGTCATTGACTCAGAAGGCACTGAAAGCCGGATCAAAAAAAGGGCGGCTATTGATTTTTGAGAGGGACGGTTCGATAGTCGGCTACGCCATCCTCATATTTTTCTGGAGCAACGAATTTGCTGGTGATATCGTCGATGTCGACGAGATTCTGGTCACCAGGTCAGCACGAGGTTCGGGAGTCGGCACGGCGTTTTTCAGTTGGCTGAAGCGCGAGTACAAGAATCAGGCCACTGGTTGGAGCCTGCAGGTAAAGCCCACCAATAAGCGAGCCTACAAACTCTATCAGGCGATGGGGTTTCGAACTTCGTCCAACTGGCATATGTACAATATTTTTGCCTGGGATGAGAAGAAAAAGGCGGTGCCTAAAAAGTCGAGTGCCACTAATGGTAGTGGCGCGTCAAAATCGACGGCGGGTCAGAAATCGAGAACTAAAGTGAGATCATCGAAAGCTAAGCAAACAAAAACGACTTCGGCGCGGAAAGCCCGTTAGCGTTTAGTTTTGCGGGAAAAATAGATAGTCGCTTCCGTCTTTGTTTGGTTTGATAATCACCACTTTGCCTTCCACGCGCTTTGGTCGGCCAGATCGGTTTAATTCCACAAACATGTTTGAGACGATGTCTTCAGGGACGATGCGTTCGCGTGATTTATTGCGGGCAAGACAGAGGTCCAGAGGCACGTCCAGGAGCCAGAGTTGAACGTCGATATAACCGAATTGTTCGGCGCGCTCGAGAATCGGCTTGCGTTGTTTTGGGTTGAGATTGGTATTATCGATGATGACGTCTGTGCCGATCAGCAGTAGCTCCTCGAGCCTTTGAAAAAACAAATTGAAGACTTCTTCTTTGTCGCCCTGTTCGGCTGCGTTGCCATAGAGTTCTTCGCGAATGCCGTCGGCGTTGATGTAATGGAAGCCCTTCTCGGCGATTTTTTTCGCCAGAGTAGTTTTGCCCGAGCCCGGAACGCCTATCATCAAAATCATCCGTTTCAACGCAGAGCCTCCTCTGTTGTGGTTTTTGTGGTGGTGGCGGTTCGCATTTTGCGTTCTTCCATAATCCATTTTGTCCAAACGGCCGCCAGATAAATGCTGAACACAAGGTATGTGATTGCCAATATCTGCTCGGTGCGCTGGTTGTCTTCAGTAGCAATTGAAACGCGATGACCGAGCCAGGGGTTGGTCAGATAAACGAAACCGACAGAAAGAAAAAACACACATGTCGACAGATAGCTTGTTCGTGCCCATCTGTTCAGTTTTTTTCTAGAAAGAATGGTTTCCATCAGACAACCAAAACCAAAAATCAGAATCGCAATTCCGTAATGTTGAAAACGGCTAATGGCGACAAAATCCTGCACGTGAACAAAGAGCACACCGACTGCCAGTGCGGTAAAGAGCAAGATTAGCCGACATCGGCTGGTCGATTGCCATAGTGTTTTTGTGGAAGTGAGGACCATCGTTTAGATCATAACGCAAACAGGTGGCGGGGAGTTCTAATGCAAACATTGCTGCTGCAAATTATCGTGCGAGCAGCTCGGCCTGGTCTTGAAACACGATTTTGCCTTCAGCAATCGTGGTCACTACTCGAGCCATTAATGTCTGACCGTCATAGGGCGAGTTTGAACTTTTCGAGAAGCCTTTTTGAGCTTGATAAATCCACTGGCTGTTCGGATTGATTATCGTAATGTCGGCTCGGACCCCTGCTTTGAGAGTTGGATCCGGCAGTCCGATTACGCCGGCCGGACCTTTGGTCAATAGATACGTGAGCTGGTTGATCGACAGCCGTCCTTGTTTGACGAGGCGATCGTAGCAGACGCTGAAGGCGGTTTCTAAACCGATAATGCCGAATGGTGCCGACGCGAATGCCTGTGCTTTTTCTTGTTTGGTATGAGGGGCGTGGTCGGTGGCAATCGCATCGAAGACGCCTTCAGAGAGCGCCTCTACCAGTTTGAACTGATCGTCCTTGCCGCGCAGAGGCGGATTCATTTTGTATGCCGTGTCGAAGTCCGGAATATCTTCGTCAGACAAACTGATGTGGTGCGGCGACACTTCTGCTGTAATGGGAAGACCGTCTGCCTTAGCGCGTTTGATCAGTTCGACCGCCGCTATCGTGGAGACATGGGCAAAGTGCAAACGTCCGCCGACGGCGCGGACAATTTCGATTTCGCGGGCCACACACGCGGCTTCGGAAGCCGATGGAATGCCTTCCAGACCCATTCTTGTAGCGACGACTGAATCATGCAGGCAACCGCCGCGAGAGAGGGCGCGATCTTCGGGATGGCTGATGATCGTCTTGTCGAGCAGTTTGGCGAATTGTAATGCGCGAGATAAAAGCGACAAATTCATGAGAGGCATACCGTCGTCGGAAAAGGCGATCGCTCCCATCGCCGCCAGCTGAGCCATCTCTGTTAGTTGCTCGCCTTTGAGGCCGATGGTGACGGCGGCAACCGGCAGCACTCGCACGCTGGCGTGCATGGCGATCTTCTCCTGGACTATGGATAGAACGCGCGGCGAATCCGTGGTCGGGTCGGTATTTGCCATGGCAACAACAGTGGTGTAACCGCCGGCGGCGGCAGCTCGGGTGCCGGTTTCGATGGTTTCTTTGGCAGATTGATTGAGGTCGCGAAGATGAGTATGGATGTCGATCAAGCCCGGCAGGATCCAGTGATCGTTTGCGTCTATCAGGGTTTCGCCTTCCTCGTTGGCGAGTTCTTCACTGATTTCGGTTATCACACCGTCCTTAATGCGAACGTCGGCGCGTTTGAAAGCGTCTTTGCCATTGCCCTGTCCAGGTGCCGTCGGGTGAACCAGAAGACCGCGTCGTAAAAGAATGTTTGCACTCATCTTGTTCCATCCTCGGAAAATAAAAGCAAAAGAAGCACAGCCATGCGGGTGTAAATACCGTTAGTCACTTGCTGTTGAATGAGCGAAATGTCTAAGTCGTCAGCCAACTCGGAAGTCAGCTCGATGCCGCGATTCATGGGACCGGGATGGAGGACGCGGACTGCAGGCTTTGCGGTTTTGAGCCGATTGTGGTCCAGGCGGTAGAGCCTGCGATAATCCTCGAGGCTCGTGATTAGCCCGTCTTGTTGCCGTTCTGTCTGCATTCTCAGCGACATGATGAAGTCGGCATTGTCAATGGCTGGAGAGAGTTGGTCGTGTATAGTCACACCCATTCTAGCGATGCCTTCAGGCATGAGCGTGGGTGGCGCGCATAAGTGAACATCGGCACCTCGTGGGACAAGCAGGCGAATATTGCTGCGCGCCACGCGACTGTGTTTGATATCGCCGATGATGGCAACTTTTTTGCCTTCTATATTTTTGCAAATCTCTTCCATTGTGAATAGATCGAGCAGAGCTTGGGTCGGGTGGGCGTTCCAGCCGTCGCCGGCGTTGATGATAGAGATCGGCTTGGCAATCACGGACTGGAGCTGGTGTGCGGCGCCTGAGCTGGAATGCCGCTGGACAAGAGCATCTACGCCCATGGCTACGAGCGTTTTGGCGGTATCGCCAATGGTTTCACCTTTGGTTACAGATGAGGTGGTGACATCAAGATGAATCACTCGGGCGCCCAGGTTGCGCGCCGCTAAGTCGAAGCTGCTTTTAGTTCTGGTGGAATTTTCGTAGAAGATCGTCGCTACGATTTTGTCGTTTAGAAGATTGAGCGGCTGTTTGTTTTTCGAAAATATGTGCTTGGCTGATTTTGTTGTATCCAGGATCGCTTGTACTTCTTCTTGTGATAATCCGCCGGTGTCGAGAAGATGTCTTTGGCGATGGAATTTTTTTGCACCGTCGGTTTTACAGAATTCGGCTAGAGACTGATTTATCTCTTGAGAAGGTGAGGTTTCTGGAGGGTTGGTTAGCATGTGGCCATTATCTGAATCTGGACTGTTGACTGTCAAATTTTTTGGGAGTGGGGGCTGGGGGAAATGTTGGTTTTTTGTATTTTCAACCGCTAGCGGTTGAAAATACTGATGCCATCGCCGCTCGAACCCGGCTGCCAGACTGGATTCCGGCGTTAGCTCCAGGGCTTGACTTTTGCTGCTTTGCAACGAGGTGGGATAGTAGCATCGGCATCAAAACCGCAGCCGAAAAGATCGGCTGCGGCCTGAGCGGGGCTTTTGCCCCGCACGGTTTATTTGCGCATCAGCTTTTTGAGCTCAGCGCCTTCCTCGCCATGCGAGGGCGTTCCGAACAGGTTGCAGCGACCGTCTTTGGGCGAGTCGTAGAGGTTGGAGATCTCGCGTTTGACGGGCAGAACCAGGAAGGCGAGGTCCACGGAGGTCTGAAGCAGGACGCGCACTTTGTGGCGCTGGCGGCGGTTAGCCTTGGAGTTGAACTGCTTCGAGGACGACGGCGAGACCACAGGCGACTTCTTGTAGGAGCGAGACATGGCACACCCTTCTTTCGGGTGCGGCCCGCCCGGTTTAATGGAACCAGGCTGTTGAGGCTGCACCGTCAGAAGAATGGCAACGTTGTGTTGACCACGGAAATTCTCCTCAGGGGGGAATGGATGGCTCAGTTCGAGCCGCCAGGGGACTTGGGAAATCCGCAAATGCAGAGGCCGCCGACTTCGGTTTGACAGTCGCTCTGTCCGTAGGGGCAGGGTTCGGTCGGCACGGCGTCGTGCGAGCTGGGTTCTACTTTTCCACTGCTTGGAGAGTCGGATTTATTCATCCGATTGGTGCTCCTGTAAAAGTCCAGACTAGGCTGGCGTTCCTTTTGGTGGGTTAAACAGACTGGTTTTGAGAGCAATGCGCTCCCTCTTTGCCAAGTGGTTTTTTGCGCGTTAAATTGCGCATGGTCTGATACGATTACGTCGACCGTCGTACATCTTCGTGCGTCGTCATTGGGCACACACGCTGTGAGTCGAATTTGATATGCCATCGATACTGTCAGCTGACGATATTATTGAAATAACTGGTGGGCGTTTAGCTCAAGGGTTAGTCCCCACGCAATCGGGACATGTGGTCACTGATACGCGCCAGGATGCGCATGGTGCCTGGTTTCTTGCCTTGCCCGGTCAAACCTACGATGGACACGATTTTCTCGGGGATGCGTTTTCGGGCGGAGCGATTGGTTGCATTGTCGAAGAACGTCAGCATTATGCGATACCAGCCGAAGCGCCGTTTCCGGTTATAGCTGTTCCAGACGCGCTAATTGCGCTTCGCGACTTAAGCCGTAATTGGCGTCGGCGGTTGGCTCTGAAAATGATTTTAGTGGTCAGCGCTGAGCGCGATCGCGCCTTTGCGTTGTCTTCCTACACTGCGAAAATTTTGTCATCACGTTTTCCGACGAAATTGATTGATCTGAGTACTGCTCCTGGAAATCCGCTATCCGAATTGATCGCGATAGACGAAACCACTCAATTCGTGGTGGCGAGCATGGTGCCTCCTTGTTATGACGACATCATTTTTCAGTCTAGTGCCTTGTGCCCAAACACGATTTTGTTTACCGATGAACCATTTGCTTACATGAGGCTTACTACAAGTCCGGAAGATTTGGATAATGCCGTCAAGACTTTGCTCTCATCGATGGATCGGCGCCCAGGTTTAGTTCTTGCCTGCGGAACGGCCAGTGCAATTGTTCGTGGTTTCGAGATGCCGGCGAATGCTACGTTTAAGGCTTATCCGGGAACGGCTTTTAAACCGCACGCATCAAGCGATGGTGACGGCGATGAGAGTTTCATGCCGAGCACAGAAGAAAGTTGGTGCGTTGCCGAAGTCTGCAAAGACTGCGGAATTCCCGACGATATTATATATGGTGCCTTCGTTTAAACTAAAAGTTCTGACGGAGTCAGACGACGTCGTCCGCGCGAAACCAGCATGTAGAGCTGTCTGGTCAGCCACATCGTACCTGGCAGAATGTACAAAACCGCGGCTATTTTTCCAAAAGGCAGGTTCTTCAAAATAAACGGAATCGCCTCGGGGCCTTCCCACTGTTCCCCAAACTCGTCGATCAGCAACAAGCTCCACTTTGATTGATCAAGGCGTTGAATCAGGTCCTTTGCCGTCGAACTGGTTGAATCCCGATCGACGAAAGTGAAGAACTGATGCTTGTCCCACCATTTTACAAGGGCGCCTAAATTTCTGACGACCGTGCAGCGCTCGTCACAGACTATAGTGAAGGTCAGGGACTCCCGGCATGCATTAACAATTCCACTCATGTCAAGGCACCTTCCTGGAAACTTTGGAGATGTTTAATTTTAGCACCGGTTTAGGTTCGATGAAAAGCCCCAATGTCCATATTTTTGTGGTTTTTTTGAGTGTCCGAAATGCGCTTGACAGTTGATGTCATGTGTTAATTCGGTCAGTAAATTCTCAAGTTCTGATGCGCTCGTTGTGTATAAGACTGTGATTCACAGTCGCTTCTAGCTTGATCAGCGTCAGGGCCGACACTGAAAACGCGCTTGCGTTGAGCTTTCTCTGAGCAATTGTTCGGGCAAATAAATTTCTTACTAGTCGATGTAGCGAGGTGAGGGTTAAAAGCAAATGGCATCCGAACGAGTCACGGAGGACTGTTCGAATGCCACTTGCACGTTCGTGCCGACGCAAATTTATTGCATCAGCACAATTTCACTACATGATGCGTGGGCAGCTCCCACCAGCCATCTCGTCGAGCATCTTCAGGCGCTCGGGAATGGGCGGATGGTTTTCGCCAAGACGTTTCCACCAACGGCGCAGACCGGAGAGCGCACCACCCTTGGTGCTCTTCGGACCTTCGCTGTTGAAGTCTTCTTCCAGATTGCTGACTAGCAGAATCGGGTTGAGACCTGAAATCAAGAACTTGGTGTTCATGTCCGGTCCGCTGTGCAGCGTCATCCAGAGCACGATCTTCTGCAGAGCAGACGACAGCGCGCAGGGTTTGCCGGTCCAGTGAGCAGCCATCGCGTCAGCGTGACTCTCGCGACAACGGCTGACGAACAGGCTAACGAACTTCGCGAAGGTGCTGACGATGTAGAAGATGACGACCATCACGAGGAAACCGGCGATGCCGCCACTAGTCGCGAAGAAGCCTTTCTTCTGCTTCTTGACCTTGTTCTCGAGCTTGTCGAGCAGAGTCGCAGACTTGCGCGAGCTGAAAGCCGAGTGGAACAGCCAGGGCAAACCCTGTGCGACCACGAGACTGAAAAGCGAACCCAGCACAGCCGTCAATGAGGTGATAGCGACGTCTCGTCCCTGAACGTGAGCGAGTTCGTGGGCGATAATCGCTTCGATTTCGTCGTCATTCAGACCGACTTCGAACAGACCTTCAGTGGCAGCGATGAATGCCTGCGAAGGAGATCGCCCGGTTGCAAAAGCATTGGGCACCGGCAGTGGTGATACGTAAACTGGAGGACGAATCTTCAAGCCGGTTTTCGGCATCAGTTTGTCAACGATGCGAACCAAACGGACATGATCGGGGTTGTTCTTGTCCGGTTCCTGGCAGCGCATCAGTCGCTTCACTAGCGCCGCGCTGTGATACCAGCCGAGAATCGGAAAGAGCACCCAGAGTCCGAGCAAAACGGTGCCGACCGACCAGTGAAATCCCATCCACCAGATTCCGGCGGCTGAAAGTCCAGTGAGAAAGAGAATTCCCAGAATCGTTTGAATCCAGGTAACGTTAAGGCGATGTGCGATCGCGGAAGGATTGTGTGCCATCCGAGTTTCCTTTGTTGGTTTAGGTGGCGGTAGCGCAGTCTTGGTGCCTCGGGTAGAGAGGGCAGAGACTGCGGCGTAGGTCGCCTGTAATACCGCTCCACGTAGACGTGGCGGCTTGAGAGAGAAAGCGAGTTAGGAGCGCGGGTTTTGGGGCGCGGAGTTTTAGTTTGAAGTAAGTAAAATAAGAACTTGGTGACCCTACTTAAATGCTTCTTCTAAGCTCAATATCTCTAACTTAAATCAATATCAATAGGGCTGTAATGGCACTAGGTAGCACGTCTTGACAAGCGGGGTTACAGCTTGCGCGGCTAGCATTCGAGATAAATTCGGGCGGGTCCGCGCATGTCAACAGGCGCGGATTGCTGCATATGCGGGTGGGTGGTAGGGAGACCGTCGGTACCGTATTCGGTGCTGGATGTCTTTGCTGGAGATCTTAATGAATGCGAACAAGCGGTCTGGAACTGCCTCAGCCACGAGTTTGTTGACTTTGATGCGCTGGCGATTCGATCGGGTTTGGATGTTTCAAAACTAAACGCAGGAATTTGTTTTTTTGAATTGAGAGGGCTTGTCAAATCTTCGCATGGAAGATATGCGCGTTTGGCTAGGATTGCGCCGCCGGACGCGGATGTAAGTAAACTTCCGGTGCAACAGTTTAAAGAGTTTGTGGGAGCTATTCACCATCGCATTGGACGACGGAGCATCCAGTGGTATCTTGCTGCGTTCTGGTGTTTCAATGACCGAATCCGTTGGGGACCGGGCAAGCTTCTGGAGGCTTGTATCCGGGCTGCACCTATTTCCCGAGCGGAATTGCGCAAGTATGTTCCGCCACCATTTGTGAAAATGTTGCCGATTTGCTGAGTTATTCTTTGGTTTTTTTGTCACCGCAGCAAGACGCCGCGTCGGTTGAGCGAGTTTTGGTTTTCTTGGACGCAGGAGCGGCGGTCTCTCCGGAATCGGCTTTCTTGCCGGTGTCCCAGAGGCGCTCTTTCTTGTACTTTAGCAAGCCGGGGCTTTCGACTTCGAACGGATACTCTTTGGCGTAGCGCTTGTCGATGTACTTTTGAATTTCGGCTAGCGACTTACCCTTGCGGTGAAAATTAAGAGCCAAGATCGATTCTTCCTGGCAAATATGACAATCCACGCCGTGATCGCTGGTAAAACAGTCTAACAAGCTGCCGTGGCAGTCCGTCAAGTCGCAGCCGCAGTAACAAAATAGTTTGGCGCAAATCTCAGGAATCTCTTTGGCTGCCGCGTATCCGGCTTTGACTTGACCGACATAATTATTCGGATCAAGCACCTGAGTTGGTTTCTCTTCTGCCAAAACCGAGGTGCAACATCCCCAGCACACGCCTAGAAGGAGCGTGATTTTGATTAGTTGCGGGCGGATCGACCTGGGTGAATTTGGCATAAACTAGTTTTAACAGGTTTTCGACGTAGATGGTTTGTCATAGCGGTTTTGCCAAGAATCTTATCGCACTGTTTTAAGAAGGGGCGATCGTAACGAACATGCGTGGTTTACAAGCGGCATGTGCACCTATTTGATATGATCTGATGTTCTTAACAGGCATTAGAAGGTGCACAATGGATTTTGACGTCATAGTGGTTGGCGGCGGTCACGCCGGAGCCGAAGCTGCTAACGCCAGCGCCAAGATGGGTTTGAGAACCCTGATGCTGGCTGTCAATCTGGACACGATTGGCGCGATGCCTTGTAATCCGGCTGTCGGTGGACCGGGAAAGTCCCACTTGGCTAAAGAAGTTGATGCTCTGGGTGGAGTGATTGGTATCGCGGCTGATGCCACTTACTTGCAGTTGCGCACACTGAACTCCAGTCGTGGTGCTGCAGTGCAGGCTCTTCGTGCGCAATCAGATAAACGCGAATACAGCATTTGGATTAAAAACTATCTTGAAACTCTTCCGAATTTGACCCTCAAACAAGGCATGGTCAATCGATTCATGGTGGAAGGGCGGCGGATAGTCGGTGTGGAGTTGGCGTTTGGCGAGCGGATCAACGCGCGTGCTGTAGTTTTGTGTGCAGGCACGTTTTTAGAAGGAACGATCTGGATCGGCAAACAGACACAACCAGCCGGGCGAGCTGGAGAGTTTCCGGCTATCGGGTTGTCTGAAAATTTGCGATCGCTGGGATTCACTACCGGTCGTTTGAAAACGGGCACGCCGCCTCGTATTGATGGAAGAACCATTGATTACAGTCAGTTGCCTGTGGTGCCCGGTGACGCTGATCCGGATTTCTTTTCGTTTCTCGACAAGCGACCAGTGCTGGAACAAATACCGTGTCACCAAACTCACACGACTGAAAAAACGCATGACCTGATTCGCGCCAACCTGCATGAGTCGCCGATGTACTCGGGTATGATTCATGGCGTCGGTCCACGCTATTGTCCGTCTATCGAAGATAAAGTGGTGCGGTTTGCCGACAAGGATAGCCATTCCCTTTTTCTGGAGCCGGAAGGGCGTTCGACTTACGAGGTTTATTTGCAGGGATGCTCGACCAGTCTGCCTGTGAGCATACAGGAGCAGATCGTGCGCTCTTTGCCAGGACTGGAAAATGCCGCCATGGTTAGAGCGGCGTATGCGGTTGAATACGATTACCTTCCGGCTGTTCAGTTTACGCACACGCTCATGGCTAAAGATCTGGAAGGGTTCTTTGCGGCCGGCCAGATTCTCGGCACAAGCGGTTACGAGGAGGCGGCTGCACAAGGTATCGTCGCTGGTATCAACGCAGCGTTGTTTGCACTCGGTAGTGAGCCTCTGATACTGCCACGTTCATCCAGTTATACAGGCACTTTGGTCGATGATTTGGTGACAAAGGAGATCGGCGAACCATATCGCATGATGACATCACGCTCCGAATATAGATTGCTCTTGAGACAGGACAATGCCGACGCTAGATTGACACCGTATGGCAGAAAGATCGGTTTGGTTGATGATCATCGCTGGGCTCTATTTGTTGATAAACAAGAGAAAATCAATTCAGAAAAACATCGTCTTGCCACTACGCGCATCCATCCAGAGCAAAATTGGAACGATGCGTTGGAGGAATATGGCGAAGAACTGAAGCAATCAGTCACGCTTGCAGAATTGCTTCGACGTCCCAAAGTGCCATACGCGATTATCGAAAGTCAGGCACCAAGTTCGGTCGAGTCGCCGTTTGCCTTTGCGATGGCATTAGAAACTGAGATCAAATATGAAGGCTATATCGAACGACAGAAGTCGCAGATTGCCCAGGCTGAAAAACACGACAACGTGAAGTTGCCGACAGATCTTGATTACAACGAGTTGGTTCATCTATCCAAAGAAACACGCGAACGGTTGAATCGCATCCGTCCGGAGACGCTTGGACAGGCTTCCCGCATGGGAGGGGTTCGACCAGCGGACATATCTGTTCTAATGGTTTATCTCGAAGCTCAAAGAAGACGCGAGCGAGAGCTAGCCTCAGCCGCTCGCTAATGCGCCGGGATCGCGCAAATTTATTTTGTGCTGTTTTGGCATCGATGATGTCGCTGCAACAGGGCGGTAGCGCTCAGGAGTCAAATAAGGCAGTCGCTCCTCTCAGTGGCACAATCCAGCACAGCGAGTCACTTCCGCCGTTGCCCTCGAAGTTTCAAGCTGGCGCTTTCTTTGGTGCATATGGGCTGCCAAACTTAAAAGGCGAGCGCCAACAAAGATCAAATTTGCAATTTAAGATCCCGGAGTGGTTGGCTGGAAAGTGGCAACGAAGCCATTCGGTGGAAACGCAACGAACTGAATTGCCTTCAGGGAAAAATTTGAAGGCGGCGGGGCTGAACACAGCTAAAGCGTTTGATGTGTTTGGTAGCTATCAGGACAAGACAGGTCAAATCTGGCAGGTGTTCTCGTCAGACCATGCGACTGGCGAGGTTGACCGTGGTGAATTTACTGATCGGCATACGGTGACGAAGTACAACCTTGAGGTTGTGGGCCGCAACGCTGTAATGGTCGAGGTGCGTGCGTTTCACCTGATCTTGAATAAAAAAACTCAGAGGATAGTGCAGTCTTACCAGGACGAAGAATTTAACACCTACACTTTGACGGCGGATGGCAAGGTCAAAACGGACAGCTCCGTAAAAGTCTTTGATGGAGATGGTGCTGCGAAATTGTTGACTCGTAGTCATGCTGATGAGGTTCGGGTCAGTCGGTTTGGTGAATCGGGTCGATGAACGGCGATTTTATTTTCAACCGCTAGCGCTTGAAAATATTTTTGCTATCGGTCGCATATTACTTATTTAGAACAAATAAGCCGTTAATGTTAGTACCGTGTGTCTGTCCGGGTAGATATACAGTGATACGATTTCGTCCTGTCATCTCACGACCAGAGGGGAAGAGCGAGCAGTAGCGGCTGTTTTAGCTTGGGTTGGGCAGGGAACGTATTTTCAGTAGTGAATGCAATCCAAACAAATTAAGTAAGAGGTTGGTCTAGGGACGGTGTCACCGAGCTTTTTCAAACCAAAACAGTCAATTCAGAGAATGCCTCAAGACGTGATGATTGGCGAGCTTCTCGTGAAAGCTTCGATTATCAGTCAAAAGCAACTTGATGATTGCGTTCGGCAGTCTGGCATGAAGCGTTTGCATCTGGGCCAGATGCTGATGATGTCGGGTTATATCACTCCGCGAGATCTTCAGGCGGCGACCGACGCGCAGGATATGTTGCGCTCCAACTCGATTGATGTGGAGATGGCGGTTAAGTGTCTCAAGATCGCGTTCAAGGCCGGGTTGAAGTTTCCCGATGTCGTCAACAATCAGCAGGCGATTGCGCAGGAGAAGGCGGACTCTGAGGTTTGGACGCTTGGTCATTTGCTCAACGAAGCGGAAGTGGCGACTCAACAGCAACTAGATGCTGCTTATCAGAAAAGCGCCTCCACCAACATACCGATCGGACGCATTCTGATTTTGAATGGTGTGATCAATGATTTTCTTTTGTCCACAGCGTTGGATTTGTTGATCAAAGCTCGTGATGAAGTTTGTACCAGAGAAGAAGCGATTGAAGCAATGCGGGCAGCGGCCGGGTTTTCGCCGGATTCGCCGTTGACGCAGAATTTGCTTTTGCCGGCAGCTTCGAGACGGCCGCGGTTGGGTCAGTTGATGTTCATGGCAGGCATCATGAGCGAAACCGACGTCACCAATGCAGTTGAGTTTGGTTTGACTTACAACATAATGATTGGCCAAGTCATGATCGAGCAGGGTTATGTCTCGGCTCAACTCGTCGAAGCGGCACTGGAACTGCAGAACTACGTTGAGGCGGGTCAGGTCGACGCCGAACGTGCCGGTGAAGTTTTGGAGAAGGTCTATCATAACGGTGGCGATATCAGCGACCTGGTAACCAGTCTGCAGCCCATTCTTCGCATGACTGGCAGTGAGGACAGACCGAAGCTGACATTTGAAAAGTTGCTCGTTTTGTCCAGAGCGGTGAGTCAGGAACAAATTCATGAGGCCTTTGATATTTGCAGGCAAACGCCTGAGGCGCTCGCGAAGATCCTGTGTTTGACTGGGTTTATTGAGAATCACGTACATGACGCGGTTTTGCGGTGCCACGAACTACTCGATCAGGGACGATTGACCCAAGATGATGCTTTGGTGGCACTCGACTATTGTTTCAATAAACATCCAGAGGACCGACCGGGGTTTGATGAAGCATTGAGCGAGCTGGGCTGGTCTGATGCTGGTTTGGCGGTTAGTGAACATGCTCAATTGGCGCATGAGCAGTCGTTCGATCCTGATTCCACTGCCGATGAGATGCCGACGATTGCACCTGCTGAAGAACAAGCTGAGGCACCGGAATTCAATCTTTTGGAACACTTTGGTTTGAGTGAAGACGGTGAAGAGGAGGCGGTTGAGAACCCGGCCGCTCCAGTCGAAGAGATCGTCTATCAAACTCCAAGAGACGAAGACGACTCCTGGGTACTGCCTGAAGATTCCGGTGAAGGCCCGTCTCTTTCAGGTATGGGAGTTGCGACTACCGACACGCCTGTAATCAGTTTTGCTGATCGAGTTTTAGATGATCCGATGAGTTTAGTCGAGCCGCCAAAACCCGGCGGCAAGCTGGCTAACATTCTTGATCGAATCGCCGATGATGATGAACCACCGGCTGAGGCTCCTCCTGAAGAATCGCATGTGGAGCCGCACAGCAATGGTAATGGTCAAGGCAGCGCGCCTCCGGTGGAGATCAAAAAATTGGCGCCCGATGACGCCCGGCCTCTGGGTGCGCTCGGAAGAGTTCGTCCGGACAAGGAAGCGTTGCGACAACAAGAGATGACGATTGCGCCTCAGCGCATGAAGATTGACGAAGCTTCAATTTTGACGCGCAGTGAAGAAGAGGTACCTGAGCCAGAGACTGATAAGAAGGCGGCAGTTGGTGCTGCTATGTATCGATTGGCTGAGAGTTATTTTGAGCAAGGTGATTTCGCTGAAGCTCAGAAAATTTACGAGAAAATTCTTGCAATCAGGCAAGCCGAGCTGGGCAGTCAGCACATCGACCTGGTTGAAGACCTGAACAAGTTGGCCGAAGTGCTGTGGGTGCAGGGCAACTTCAGGCAGGCTGAACCGTTTGTTCGACGCGGCGTGACCATTCTGGAAAGCACACAACCAGTCGATGGACTGAGGTTGGCGGAAGGACTGCGAATTCTTGCCGGTTTGTTCTTCCAACAAGGCAAATTCGAGCCCAGTATTCCGTTCCTCGAGCATGCTTTGCTGCTGAAGAAAGCCTCTCTTGGAGATGACCACAGAGACGTAGGCAACTTGCTGAGAGAATATGCCAAACTGCTGAAGAAAATGGGACGAACAGCCGAGGCCGAGAAGCATTATATGCAAGCTAAGAAGATTCTCGCCAAGAGCCCCAGTGAGTCCGAAGCCAGGGCTTAAGGCACCTGGTGGTGGCGTCAACGAACTCGATTCCGGTAAGACTGCGACATGATACGAAAAAGCTTGGTTCTGTTATTCGTTTTCCTTTGGGCCTCATCATCGTTGACTGCGGCCGCGCAGCCGACGGCGCAGGGCGAGAAGGATGGCGCGCTACTCAAAGATAAGGCTCCACTGGAAGCTGATTCATCAGTTGAACTTTCCGTGTTCAAGAACGACTCTATTACGATGAAATATCCATCCGGATGGCAGTTGATTTCAGATGTTCCAAAGCCTCGAGTGCTGCACGTCAAGACAATGGGTGGGCGAGTAAACGCGAGCTTGACCGTGCAGGATTTACCTGCCGGCACGACCCTCCAGCAGTATCGTGATGCCACCACCCGCGATATCGAATCTGAAGCAAAGGAATTGAGCCCTAAAAAACTGGTTGAGGAAAAATCTCTGCTTGGTAATGTTGACGCCTGGAAGTTGATTTATTCGATCAACGTGCCGAAGACGGAACCGCCGGTTTCGGCTAAACAGACTCTCTATATCAGCGTCAAAAATAACCGGGGCTATCTTTTGTGTTGCACCGCGTTTGACTTGTTGCCTGGTAAGTTCGACAGCGTATTCAGGCTGATGGCGGAGTCTCTTACGGTGAGCGCGCCTGAGGCTGCTGACACTGATCCGACCAGCGCGTTGTAGTTATAGTTGGTCTGTATTTTCAACCGCTAGCGGTTGAAAATTCAACGCTTCGATCGCCAGATCATCGGTTTGTTTATCGTCGATGGTTTCGTCAATGGTCAAAGGCGAACCCCAAGTGAATAATCGCATCATTAATGGCAGCCAGGCGTGTCCCTGAACGATTTGTCTGAAGAACGCTTCGTGCTGCAGTTCTACTTCTGACAGCTCTAGCAGATCAGTTTGCATGCGTTGAAGACCCAGATGCGCTGCGTGGTTTGCGGCTGTGAAGTATTCTTTGGTATTGTCATTTTCAAGCCGCCCGGCAAAGTACATCGGCAAGAACCATCCTGTCATAAAACAGCCAAAGAAGGCATTTATGCCGATACAGGCCATCATGATTTCGCGTAAGAGCTGGGGTTTTCCATTTAACTGTGCCAGCATTTCGCCGACCATTGCCCGATGTTTCCATTCATCGTTTTCGATCTTGCGAATATCCGCTTTCTGCTGAGGATCGGATAGGGAGCGCCAATGACCGGCGTAAGCAAACGCAGCGGCAAGTTCGCCCGAATATGCCATCTGGAGTATATGAATCAATTCTTTGCGATGTGCAAGTGCGTCCATCGACCCTAATTATCGCACGGAAATCGACTCTGTTTTATAGGGACTTGGCTGTTGCTTTGAGTCCGATTTCTTGGGTCAAATGTTCTACGTTCGGAGCTGGGTTTGTGCCCAGATTGTTGGTTGAAACTCCGGCGTCGGAAGCCTGTGCAGCTGGCGATTGGCCGGCTGGAGCCGCATTTTTGACTGGCACGGCATCAGTTTGCGCGTGGGCGACGGTTTTGCTGTGATGGAGCGCACTGTGGGCTGAGTGTGAAGGGGCGGCGTGAGCGGTTTGGGCGTGTGCTGCAGGATGGTGCGCTGTGGTCGGATGAGCGTGGTGCGCGGTCGCTGGTGCGTGGTGTCCGGTGGCTATCGGAGAAGAAGGCGCGGCGTGGGCTACTTGCATATGGCTGCCGCCGTCTGGAATGGCGAGGTTTTGACCGGGTTGAATCAGGTCGGGATTACTGCCGATTATGTGAGAGTTTTGGTCATAAATCGAATGCCAGTTTTGACCGCCGCCCAGATGATCTTTTGAGATATTCCAGAGATTATCTCCGGACTGCACGACGTAATTGTTGGCACCAGATGCCAGGTTCTCGGTGCCGGGTAGTTTCAGATCAGTGCCTTTGAATATCAGATCAGGATTGCTGCCGACCACGCTCTTGTTCAGATCGTAGATCTCGCCCCAGCGCGAGCCATCGCCCAGGTTTTCTTTAGCGATGTTCCACAGATTGTCTCCGCGTTCAACCACGTGATGAGCCGGAGCTTGAGCGATTTCGGTGCCACCGCCTGTGGTGTTATCGTGTAATAGCGATCCGCGATCGGCGCTGACCGGTTGTTGCACCATGTTAGAGTCAGTACCTGGTGCTTGATAGGTTTGCGCCGTTTGTGGAACGGTTTGCGTTGGTAGAAGCGGTTGATTAGGCACTTGAGCGGTTGGCAGCGATGTGCCGCCTAGTGTGGGACCAAAGGAGTTACCGCCTTCCATGGCGATGAATTTGTTGGATGATAAATCAATGTTGGCCGCACCGCCGTCCAGGAATTGGCTACCGTCCATTGAACTCATCTCATACATTGATTGACCCGGTCCGTTCAATCCGCCGACATCATATGAACCGATCGACATGGGCTGGTGCTCGAGGCTGAGCGTGACAGGGCTTGCGGTAGCTGCTTTTGTACCGCTGTCTAAAAGACCGTTTTGCATCAGTGTTTGAAAAGGATTGTTTGAACCACCCATCGTAGTCAACGTGAGTGGCAAGTCATGCATGATAAATGTTGATACCGAAGTTAGTGCCTGTTGCGCGATACCAGCCCACAGTGCGGGATCCAGTAAGTTGAGAAGACCGCCATCGGCAGGGAAGAAGAATGCCATCAGGGCGGAGAAGAAGTCGCCGACGATGCCGGTCAATCCTGGCATCTTGAGAATCATCTGCACTAAAGGCGAGATCGGCTCGCCGCCTAGGGGCAGACCAGCCAGAGCGCCCTGCTCCAGGCCTGGCATGAGGGATGGTTGCATCGCCGCTGATTCCAGTCCTGGAACATTTGGAGCGCCAAGTGTGGATTCCAGACCGGTCGGTGGTGCATTGATACCTGCATTACCTATTGTGGATTCAGCACCACCGAAGGTGCCATCGAATTGCAAATCGGGAAGCTGCGATTGACCGCTATTGCTCTGAAAAAAATCGCGGGCGGATTGAACATCACTTGGTTGGGAAAGCTGTGTTCCGACGCGACCGTCTACAGCCGATGTCGACTCAAATCCACGATCAAAGATTTCGCCCGCTCTCGCGGGATTGTAATCAGAATGCATGTGGCCGCTCAGCGAAGCGTAGTAAGTAAAGGGCAAAAGTATTGTCGTCTTTATAGGGCAAAACCGGGACGATGTCAAGAGGGCGCGACTGTTCGGGCTCTGCCTGGATCGTTGAAATGCCCGTCCTGACTTGACTTGCGTCTGATTAATTGTTGGTTCTGTTTTTCAACCGCTAGCGGTTGAAAATATAAATATCCAGAGATCGCCGCGAGAAGGAGTTTAGCCTGGCACCATCCGTGGTGGCTTCCCTGTGTCGCTAGGACGCCTCTTCTTCGCTGTCCTTAATACATTCGTCGCACTTGACCAGTAATCTTGAAATCCGCATACTAAGCCCTTGCGCTATGCTTGCTACCGCTCCGATGCTTGGATTGCGCTTGCCCTGTTCCACATTACTCAAAAACGCGCGATTGACGCCGGATAGTTCTGCCAGATCTTGTTGGGAGAGTTTTAGTTGCTTTCTTCGGCGGGCAATGGTCTTCCCGAGACAGACATACAATGTTTCATGCACGGTTCGTTTGTTAGCCATTTCGTCCTATCTCCACTATCCCATGGTTACGGGACGCGTGATTTGGAAAATGGTTGCAATTTTTTTGTTACCAATTGCATACGACGAGAAAAGCTTGCATAGTCCCAACTCGCGGAGGTGAGAAGGTTTGCAAAGTTTGAGCAATCGTGTGTGCGACTCAAGGTCTGACAGCGGTTAGAATGGATTCTCTGTTTGTCAACGATTCGTTTTAGAGCGGCATTGAAAGTTGCTTGAGCAGCTCTTCGGCTGGACCAACTGCTTCTGATTCGCCAAGTTGGCGGGCAAAACCAAGCACACGCTCGGCTTGATTTTTTGCTTTTTCGTGCTGGGCTAATTTAAACAAAGCTGTTGCACGTTTTAAACCAGCAACTAGAGCCAATCTTGGCAGTTCGCTGTTGTCGGCGAACTCAATGCAAGAACGGCTTTCGCGCTCCAAATAGGACCAGTCTGCGTTTACTTCAGCGTAGTGCATAAGGTTGAGCCAGCAAAGTTGTGCGCTGTAACTGTCTCCTTCGTCGGCAGCTATATTTAAGGCGCGGGAGAACTTGTCGTCCATGCCGGCCAGATCGCCTAATTCACCTTGAGTGTTCGCAAAACTGAAGAAATAGTCGAATAGAACTTTGAGCTCGAAATTGCCGAGGCAGCTCTTCAAAAAGTCGGAGTCGAAGATTTTATGGGCGTCCTGGTAGCGACCGAGATCCATAAGGCTCCATGCTTTGCGAAGGTGGACCTGTCCGAGAAAGCCTTTTGTCACCGCAGGTGGTGGCGCCGCGTTGGGCGTTTGAACAGCAGCAATTATGTGTTCCCAGCTGTTGATGGCGTCATCGTGAAAACCTTCACGTGCTCGGGAAGCTGCATCGTTGAATAAATCGATTAGTTCAGTAGCTATCAAAGATGGAAACTCGCTTTCGTTTTCGAATACTTATATCATGTCTCGCCCGGTGCGACGACCGATTCGAGCGACTAAAAAAGCTTGATTCTGACTGGAGTTGCCGGACCCAGCGCTCTTCGTTCGAAGCTGTTGACACCGTACAGATCGGTTTCGTCGCCTTGTGGATTATTACTTATTGGTCGAGCTGGTGGCAAACTGTTCAGTTGCTGCTGTTCGAAGGCTTTTCGCATCTCGCTGTAAGTGCCACCGCCGCCTGCGGGTGATCCGGTAAACCCAGGCCCGGGTTGGTTGCCATAGTTCGGTCGGTTATTAAAACTGCCCGTGTTAGACAAAGTGTTGCTCGACGCGACGGTATCAACTAGCGATTTGAAACTGTCTTTAAAACCCCGACGCGGAGGTTTGTTGACCACCGGGGGCTGCGGCGGGGTGCTGTAATTTTGGGTTTGAGCGAACTGATCGTGAGTCTGCGTTTGAGCGATTGACTGACGGACGGATTGCGAGATGCTCGACTGTAATGTAGGCGACGCGATAGGCGTCTTTGGCGCAATGGTCGAAACAAGTGGTGCGCTCGAAACCGCACCACTTGTTCGTTTCCAGGTCGTGGTGCTTGTGTATGTGCTGCGTAGAGTCAATGAATCTTTGAGTACGGAGAACGTTCCGCTGTCAGGCTTGCCGTTGTTTGATTGCAGGCTGAACTTGCCATCGATCGCGGTAATCACGCCGGTTTCTGTGTGACCATCTTTTGACTTGCTAAACTGTCCGTCATTTTGAATGCGCAGAATGGCTCCGTCGGTAGATTGCCAATTCCCGCAAACCGGCGCGTCGACTGCGGCGAGCGCCGAATCGATTGAACTGCAGACAACGAATACGAGAGCGACAATATTTCTCATCACGTTTTTTATTCTGGAAAAAAATGCCTCTGACACTTTATCATGGATCAATAATTCCAGGGATTCAACGAGAATCTTATGATCAATCGGGTCGAGAGCGTGTTCTTCATTTGTCTATGTGCGCTGCAATTGGGTGCGTCGGCGAATGCGGCTTCTCCCAAAGCGGATCGAGCCTCGATGGTACAAGCTGAGTCTGAGTACGTTCGCGCGCGAAAAGCGGAAAACGATGGATTGATGGAAGGCGCTCGCAACGCGTATCAGAACGCATTGAATTACGCATTGGGAGCCAATTCTGATGAATCGTACCGGCGCAACATCAGGCTTGGAGGCGAACCTCTGGGTAACGTCGCGCGCCGGGCGCTCGCGCTCCAGAAGCAACTGGTGGACAAAGAAACCTCATCGCCTTCCGGCAAATATGCCGTCAAAACGCTGACGAATGAACTGCAGCGGATGTACAAAACTATGGAGATGCTGGAACCAACGAATCCGACGTGGTTGTATCTGGATGCGGTGATGATCACGAATCGCCAGAATTATATACAAGCTTCCGGTATTCTTCGTCGCTGCATCAATTTGCCGGGCGGATCTCCTGCGGTGAAGGCCAGGGCTCGAACTCTGCTGGCCCATATCAAACCGGCTTATACGCAACAAAGAGCGTGGCTTGATGAAGACTGGGAGCGCACCAGAAAACGCCGTGAAGAGTATGCCAAACGTCCAATGAGCTGGGATTCGATCAAACCTACAGCAACAGCCGGTTGGGGTGACCCATCGCCAAACTGGTCTGATTCGTCTTCATCCTCCAGCAGCGTTCCGAGCTGGGAGACGCAGGCCCAGAGCGCAGAACGGCAGGGTGATTATGCCGCGGCTGACCGGTTTAGAAGCGGTGGTTCGAGCATGTCGGACGGGCAGAAATACTGGTAATTTATTTTCAACGGCGGTTGAAAATATGACGACGGTTGAGTCCGCCTGATTCGAAGGGGCTCAGCCCGGTATGCTGCACGCATAAAGAATTTATACTATTTGGTGTCGTATGTTGGATGCCAAAGAAAAGCGACACCCTGTCTGTCTTATGGACAGGGTGCGCTTTTCAGTGCTACTCAGAACTCAACGTGAGCCTGGGTTAGCGGTTGTGGGGTAGGGATCGCGTCAAGCTGGAAGGCAGCATCTGCAGGATGAAGTTATCCACGCGCTGCTTGTTCTTGTGATACGAGATGCCCAGGAAGATGACGCCGAGGCCAATCAGCGAGAGCACGATCGGGAACGCCATCGAGTTTTCGAAGATGTCGTAGGCGAGGTACATCAGGTAACCGGTCGAACCCAGGGCGCCAGCGGCGAGGAAGATGCGGCGCTGAAGCAGGACCGACGCGAGCATCAGAACGACGTTCACGCCGAAGTACGCGAGCATGCCGAGCTGGCCGCCCTTGTCGAGGAACGTCAGCGAGAGCCAGAAGCTCGTCACGCCGAACAGGTAGCCCCAGTAGGAGTAATCCTGAGCGGTGCGACGGTCGACGCTGAACGAGATTGCCGACATCGCGACACCGAAGATCATCGAGACGATCAGCTGGTTGTCGCCCCAGAAGAAGCCCCCGTGATTGCCGACCATGCTGGTCACAGTGATGCTCATAAACCAGAGCGCCGCGAACAGTGGCATGGTCAAGAACGGGAAGCGAACGAAGGAGAGCGCCACAACAGCGGCGACGACAGTGGCAATCTCGATCACGAGTTCGGTCGAGGAAGTCAGGCTGGCAATGCCGTTCAGGGACATGATCCCGTACAGCAGCACCGGCGTAAGTGACACCGCCAGGGTGAACATCAGACCGCCAGGCACTTCCAATCCCTTGCGGAAGAAGAGGTGGCTGCCGAGTGCGATGAACGCGGCGCCGTAGACGACCGAGGTGCCAACGAGAGCCGGCGCCTGGTACTCAGCGGTGATCAACGCCATGAAGATCGCCATTGCGATCAGCACGATGGAGGCGCCGCCGTAGTAAGCGAGATTGACGAGGTCGAACTTCGATTCCGAACTCGTGCGAGCGACGAGCGCTTGCCAGAGTTTGGAGACGTGATCAGCAGGCAACAGCCCCTGACTGGAAGCCCAGTCGAGGTCGGCGCGGCTGATGGAGACTTTGCTGCGCGACTGCGCGGATGGGGTCGTCACTTCAACGACCTTAACGGAATTGAGATTGATATCGGGCATGGAAACTCCGGTTCAGTTGAACTGGCACATCATGCGTTGCATGTGTGCGTTAAGCCGTGTTTATCGGCCGGTGATTGCTCTAAAACAACGCGGATCGCAGACGAACTCTTTGGGAGATCGCGCGATTGATGTGGTGGTTGAGTAGTTATGGTTTTAGAGCAGTGGCTTGAAAGAAATGGGAGGCGTTAGGTGATTAGCAACCTACTGACATGAAGCATCGAAAAACTACAAATCACCTGATAGATAAAGTGAGAATGTGCTGAGAAACCACAATTGCAATCGTCCATGCTGGCGCGGCTTGTGCGAGGTTGTCTTGGCCGTATTTTCAACCGCGGTTGACCGCATTTCTCATGAACCTGGTTGACGGAAAGTGCGCGTTAATATTTTCAACCGCTAGCGGTTGAAAATATTCTCTTCGCCCGTTCGATGTCCACAGATTTTAATACATGCGCGGGTCGATAATTTCGCATGTCGGAGTGGTATGGCGATAGAGTTGACGATACAATCACTTTGCTGCGAGCAAGGAGTGCCCGAGATTGTGGACCAGTTTTTTGGAAACGTCATGGCCCGAATGTAAGTTGGCGAAACCGGCTTCGCAAGCCTTGCTCGAGAAATGCGAAAATGAGTTGAGCTTTACTCTACCTTTGCCGCTCCTGCAATTGCTGCGTGAAACCGACGGCGTGATCGGTCCGAACGGCGAGATTCTCATATTTCCAATCGAAGAAATCATCGAATGCAATGTGGACATGTGGTTCAACAATGAGTACGAGGGCGTTTATTTACCCTTCGTCAGCATGCTCTTTTTCGGAAGCGATGAACAAGACAATCTGTTTGCGTACCCAATTCTGGGAGACCAGCCCGACAAGAGCAAGGTATTTCGTTGGCGCCGCGACACCGACAGTCGTATGTACTACGCAAACGGGCTTGAGCAGTACTTCTACATGCAGTGGAAATGCATCGAGCAAAACAATCCAAAACTATGGGACCAGGCGTTAACCTGCAAAGAATTCGATGACTACAGCAGTTTTATGCAAGCTCGTAATCAGGCAGATTTTTCACCGGATGAATCTGATGATTTCTCGCCAGGAACGATGAGCGGCTGAACAGTGCTGTTTAGTCTGCGCAGTATTTTATTGAATTACCGAGGAGAACGGCAAGAAGCTGTCGCGGCCTTGGAAGTACCTTCCGAAACGAAGAGCGTTCCAGTTCATTTAAAACATTCGATTAGGTCGCTACTGAGGACTGGAAGGCGCCGACGGTGGTATCGGCGTAAATGTCGTTGTCGAATTAAATTGAGTCGTACTCGGCAAGCCTAACACGCCGCCAGTCTGAAACCCGCCATTCAAGCCTTGCCCAGCGTAGCCGCCCACGAATCCGCTGTTTCGAATCGTGCCTTGAGTGGTAACCGAAGATGGTGGCGTAGATGGTGCTCCGGGAGTGCTCTGCCACGTGTAGCTGTAGCCTGGTGAGTTTAGTATCACGCCAGGCGCAGTGCCGTAGGGAGCGACACCATACGGTGCGATGCCGCCGAGGTTGCCACCATATGGGATACCACCCAGTGGGCCGATGCCGATATTGGGGCGACCGAATGGCGCTCCGGGATATGGATTGCCGGGAACCACCACATATCCGGGGTACAATGGCTGGAAGGAGCTTGTGAACGTCGTCCCCATCTCACGAACGGGCGGCGCGCCGCGATTAATCAGTGGAATAATCGATCCGCTCGGCGTGACTTGAACGCCCACGTTTTGCAATTGGGCGTCGGTCGGTCGACTGCGCTCGAGATTGCTTTTCTTCTTGCGTTGCAGCTCTTCTTGTTTCCACTTGTCGCCGTCGATCACTTCTTCCATGAACATATTGCCGGTATTGTCTTCCACTTTTTGACCCGGCAGATTCTCCGCGTTTGCGCTCGAAATCGAGTTGACCAGAAGCAGTGCAAGCAGCACCGGCAGGGTTTTAGTAGGTGTTTTCATGACGCCTCATCACTTATCCGACTATCTTGTTTATATCATCGATCGCACTCAGAAAATCCTTAAACCGTGTGTGATTTTACGGAGTCGCTTCGGATGCACCAGCGCTTTTTTTTGAGAAAACGATTCAGCTGTTTGAAAGAAGCGCTGGAGATCACTTCAGCTGGCCCGCCGGTTAGGGTTTAGACGCGTTCGGTGACGGTACGCTTGTTGATGAGCCGTCCGTTTCAGAGCCGCCCGCTGAAGAACCGCTCCCTGGCGCAGATGAAGACGTCGTCGAGGAGTCGTCGTTTAAAGAACCGCTCACAGACGGCGTTGACGCCGGTAATGAGGGTCCGGTTGAAGCGCCGCTCCCTGGCGCAGATGAAGACGCCGTCGAGGAGTCGTCGTTTAAAGAACCGCTAACTGACGGCGTTGATGCCGGTAACGAGGGTCTGTTTGAAGAGTCGCTCCATGAAGCAGACGAAGACTCAGTGGAGGAGGCGCCGTTTGAAGAACCGCTCACTGACGGCGTTGACGCCGGTGCCGAGTCACCGCCAGAAGCACTGCTTGCTTCAGTCGCATTCGACCCAGCCTTCACGTTCGTCGGAACGACACTCCCCGACACACTTCCGCTTGTAGTGATGGAATTAGTCCCAGCGCTCGATGAGCTACTCGACGAACCGTCCGATGTGCCACCACCGCCAGTGCTGACTGCCGCATAAGCCGGTTGTCCCTTAATCGCAGCGATAAAATTGTCGAGAATTTGTTTCGTCGAATTGAACATATCGGCCGGAATGTCGACGGAGACCGTCTTGGTCACGCCCATCTTTCCGGCAGTCACTTCAGCGACCGGCTTGGTTCCGACTTTGAACAATGAGTCCATCAGGTTCACCCAGAGCGTTTTGGCGAGCACTTGCATGCCCTGAATTTTCGAAACTTGATAATCGCCGTTTGGTTTCGTCAAAAATTGAAAGCTCACTTTTTTGTTGAAACTGACTTTAGATACGTCTTTCGAGTCGATCGGCTTAATGTATTTTTGCGGCAAGGATATTTCCACCAGGTCGCCGCCTTCTTCCTTGATGAACACCGCAATGCCGCTGACGTTCGCTTCTTTCAGATAGCAGGTGACTGAGTCCGGAAGCGTTGTCGTGTCAATCGCTTTGTAGTGTTTGGAGAGTTCATTCAACGCGGATTTCAAATCAGGATCGTCGATGGAAAGCCTGGTATATGCCGCTTTCGCCTCGCTAAACGCGGCATCGGCTTTGGAATAATCGCCTTTGGCGCTATACGCTTGACCGAGTTTGACGTTTGTAATCGCGGTCATGCGATTGCTTGCGTTTTGGTCTACCTGCTGGACTTTTTGAACTTGAGTGAGAGCCCGTTTAAACACGCCGATTGCAGGCATCGCCTTGCCGTTTTCCAGCGCCGCTTGACCGTCTTTTATCAACTGCGTCCACTTCTCATCGGTGGATACGAAGCTGTTGCTGTCGTCAGCAAAGCAGGGCTGCGTCGCTGCCAGCGCGGCTAAGGTGGCAAGAACCGTCAATGTTTTTCTGCGTGGACTCATTTAAATCTCTCGTTTTGCAAACTACTTTACCTGAGTCGCCTATCATACTGAATATCCAAAGCGCTTACTCTGAGAATCTAAATTTGAAACAAATCACTCCTGATATCATGACAGTTCTTTCCATAGGACTAAACGGAGTGATAGCTTGAACAACATCACCTTCATTTCTTTTTTTATCGGAACCAGTCACCACTAGAGCTAAACATCCAGTCTGCTTGTATTACGCGAACACCTGATCCCAATCTAGTGGTGTTGACTATACACGTCGAGAACGCGCATCACCTGGTGAGCGTCTCTTGACCTTGCGCTAGACAGTGTTCGAGCTGGCAATGGCAGCCGTTTCGCGTCGGCCGACATTGTCAGTTCGTCCAAACCAGTTCTCTAGTGAGGCACCGCGGGCAGTGTCGCCCGGTTTCAGTGCCTCACGTTTTTCAGTACGTTCAAGCGTACTGGTCGTCTCTTCTCGAAAGGGAAACATGAAAACGCATTTCGCTATGCTAGTCGCTTTTTGCCTCTGCGCGATCGCAGTTGGTGAAGCCGCTGGTGCCGGCAATCAAGCCGGGCAACAAGGTGGTCCTCGAGGCGGCGGTGGTCAACCTGGTGGTAACGCCGGTCGCGGTGGTGGTGGTGGTGGTGGCAATCGCCCCTCGCAACCTCGCATCCAGCCTCAGCACCAGCCCGGTCGCCAACCCGCATTCAATCCGGGTAGCCAACAGGTCAACCGACCGAACTTCAACGCCCAGCAGGGCAATCGGCCGAACTTCAGCCCGGGGAACCAGTCGGGTAATCGTCCCAACCTGAACCCAGGGAATCAACCGGGCAACCGCCCCAACTTCAACCCTGGCAATCGGCCGAACTTCAATCCGGGGAACCAACCTCGTCCGAACGCGAATCCAGGCAATCAGCCGGGTAACCGTCCGAACTTCAACCCGGGGAACCAACCGGGCAATCGGCCGAACCTGAACCCTGGGAATCAGCCGGGCAACCGCCCGAACTTCAACCCGGGGAATCAACCTGGCAATCGGCCGAACCTCAACCCTGGGAACCTGCCGGGCAATCGCCCGAGCCTGAACCCGGGAAACCAACCTGGCAATCGACCGAACTGGAACCCAGGGAACCAGCCCGGCAATCGTCCTGGCGTAATTCCTGGAAACCAGCCGGGCAACCGTCCTGGTCTTAACCCAGGGAACCAGCCGGGCAACCGCCCGGGCCTCAATCCTGGAAATCAGCCGGGCAACCGTCCGGGCCTCAATCCTGGAAATCAACCGGGCAACCGTCCGGACCTCAATCCTGGGAACCTGCCGGGCAATCGCCCGAGCCTGAACCCGGGAAACCAACCTGGCAATCGACCGAACTGGAACCCAGGGAACCAGCCCGGCAATCGTCCTGGCGTAATTCCTGGAAACCAGCCAGGAAACCGCCCTGGTCTTAACCCAGGGAACCAGCCAGGAAACCGCCCTGGTCTTAACCCAGGGAACCAGCCGGGCAACCGCCCTGGCCTCAATCCTGGGAACCAGCCGGGTAATCGTCCGGGCCTCAATCCAGGAAACCAGCCGGGCAACCGTCCGGGTCTGAACCCTGGAGACCAGCCGGGCAACCGTCCGGGCCTCAACCCTGGAAACCAGCCGGGTAATCGTCCGGGCCTCAATCCTGGAAACCAGCCAGGCAGTCGTCCCGGCAATCGACCGGCGCCAGGGCGACCCGGTCGACCTGACGTTCCGGTTCAAGTGCCGGTCCACAACCAGCGCCCAGGAAACAATCCTGGTGCGCACACGCCGGTTCGGGTTGGTCGGCCGAATCAGCCGCCACGAAATGTGACACCGTATCCGGTGCGTTGCGTGCCCGGCAATGCTCCTAACTATCGCAACCAATGGCGCCCGCCAGTCGTGCAGAACAACTACTGCGCGCCTGTCTACGGACGTTACAACGGTCGGTACAATTCGCCGCGGAACTCGTTCTTCAACGTCGGGTTCTGGTTTGGAGGAACCAACTACGCGGTCAACCCGTTCTTCTCGCAGAACAACTACTGTCCCACCCGGTGGATGTACTACGGCAACGACTGCTGGTTCCAGCCGGGTCAGGGCTATTACTACTCGCCGCCTGTCGGATTCAACGACACGATTACGGTCGTCGTCGAGGAGCCCTACACCGAGATGGAGCTCGATCCGTTTCTGGGCGTCGAAGTGCCGGTCGCCAAGTCGGTGACCTGGTATTACAACGCTTACTACGACGCGACAACCGGGTGGTACGGTTACACCGACTGTCATGGAACGTTCCAATGGCTGCAGTGGTGACACCGCGTGTAGTGTCAGTGCAGTGAGCTTCACTGCACCGGCGACGCTGCCGCATCGCCAGCGACTCTCGTCGAGTCAACGGCGATGCGGTTCGTCTCCATATGGAGACGGAAGGAGAGTACATGAGCGTTTTAGTGACCGTTGGCGCTGTTGCCATCGGACTGGTCAGCACGGTCGTCCTTTTAACCGGCATCCTGCTGGGCTGGACCTGGGCTAGCGAGAAACTAAAAGATCCAGTGCTGGAGCCGTTTCTTCCACTCAGCCTTCTGGTGGTGGTCCTGCTTAACTGCTGGATTTTGAACGCCACCACTGGTGATGCCGGAGTGTTTGGTGTGCTTCTAGGCATTGTCGCCTGGATGGCGCTTCTCTATCACTACCACCGCAAGCAGCGCGCACCGAAGAATCAATGGGAACGCTTCTTGTCTTGGGCGAAACGACGGTAACATACCATCGACGTTTCGAGGGAGAGCCAGTTCGCACATCGCGAACTGGTTTCTTGACGTCGCCTATACTATCTCAAGTAGCATGCGGAGCGACAGAGTGAAAGAGTGGACTGCCCTTCGAAAAGGGGACACCGGAATGCTGGACAAACTCGCGGTATGTCAAGAGAGGTAATCAAACTAAGGGGCGAGCGCAAGAGCCAGTTTAGTTAACCAATCTGAAGTTTCGCCGGGCGAGTTTGTCGGGTTCAGGCTTAATTTCCTTTCGGCCGGTTTGTCTTGCACGAATATTTTCAACCGCTAGCGGTTGAAAATATGAGGCCCACCGGCTGATAGCGGTCCCGGCGGCGACTGACAACTGGCGCATAATTTCAACCGCTAGCGGTTGAAATTACGGACCAACCTCATCAGTCAGGTGGGAACATGTGCGCTAACCGCTCGGTCAGATGGCCTGTCAAGAGTGCGCCAGCTTTACAGATTTTGGCGAAGCCTCTAATAATTCTAGTAGGATAAACTAATTGGATTTGACATCATCCAAGTGGGGGGAACATGAACAGACTTCGTTTACTATGCTGGACTTTGTCAATTGTCTCGGGACTATCGATCAGCACTCAAGTGGCTATTTCAGCTGTCGAAGGAGCGGGTGATGCGGCCACTGCTAGTGCTAGCCCTGCCACTCCAGCGGTCACTCCTGTCGACAGTCCAGCTGCGACTCCGGCTGCGGCGACTACTACTGAGACGACCGAAACCACATCAACTGCTACAGACGGTTCCACTGCCCCTGCCAAGGTGACAAAGGAACAAAGAATCGAACAGTGGGGTTCGCAAAACATTGCTGTTCGAGCCAACCAGGCTGCACAAGCCATGCAAGCCGGCAAATATACTTCGGCTATCTCCAACTTCCGGGCTTTGATCGGATTGGATAAAAGCAACGAAGATTTTTATCTCGGTCTTTATTCAGCCAGCGCCAAACAAGAAACCTGGGGACAGGCCGTCATGGCGTTAGAAGAGTTGTTCGACAGGAAGCCTGAACTAAAAGCGACCTTCGCTAAGGAGTTTGCCGAAGCTTTGAAAAAGGCCGATCGCGAGCCATCGGAGATCAAGGCAGCTGAAAAGTTGATCAAGAGCGGCAACGAGGATGTTTTGGCAGCGAGAGTACAAGCTCTTGTGGACAAGAGTCTCTATGATGAGATCTATATCGAGCCGAAAAAACACGTTCCGGTAAAACGCATTGAACTCGATCCGTCCAAGGTCCACATCCATTCATCCCGTTTGGGTCTCAATTATGAAACAGCTTTTGCTCAGTGCGAAAACATCGTAGTTGCTGAATTTGTCGGCATGGAAATCAGCAAAGAACGACCACCAACTTACTTCACACCTCCGAAGGCTAAGTACCATATCACTGAGTATTTGAAGGGGGCGCCTTTCAACAAGGCAATCGCTCTTAAATACGAATTCCATGATGAGATTATCAGTGAAGAGAAGCCCGCTGATTGGAAATTTGGTGAAGCGCTGTTGCCGAAGAAGGGATCGAAGTGGCTCTTGTTCATTCCAAGCGCCGTGCCGATTGATGGAATGCTGCACACGTATCACGGTCGTTGGGGCCGGCAAGAATTCACGGAAGAGAACTACGACAAGATCCTGAAGATCATTCAAGAGCACAGAGGTCAAACCTAAGTTATGGCCAAAAATCAGGAAGAGCGCTCCAGGGAGAAGGACCGCAAAACGCCCTCTCTTGAGCACTATTATTGCTACTACGATGGCGCCACATATTCTCCCGGCGCGTACGTAAAAGTTGACGGTGTTGAGAACAAGCTGCTGTTCTGTGAACGCGATGGAACCTGGTCTTTGAAAGATCCGCCGGGCTGATTTAGTTTGGCTGAACAAGTTGCGAAACTGCTCTGTTCGTTCTCGAATCCAGTCGGCAGTTTTCGTTCCGCGCCGCCTAAAGATGAAGCCGCCAGTGTGTGGGTTTTTACTTGACTGGTCCAGGCCTTGATAGCGTGGACCAGCGAGTCCTATCTTGGATAAGACTTAATACCGCAGGTGGTGTTTGGTTCAAACAACCGCTGGGCAAGAACGGACATTAGCTTTGCCTGTTCGGAACCGCGCCGTCACCTGATTCGCTATAGGTTTAAGAATCGTCCTGTCCGCCGACCTAGTTCTTTTGAGCGGACTGCGCGCTCACCCACGCACCGATCGCTTCTTGATTTTGTTTGCGATACAACACGCGGCGGTGCACGTCTTCGAGCATGCGTGAAACGGCAGCGCGCGCGTACGGCAGATCGTGAGCGGCGAAGAAGCTCTTAAGATCTGCTTCTTCGTCGGGTTTGTCGAACGATTCACAAGCGTAGGCGAGGACCGCCATGCTGCGAGGTGGAAACTTTGCTGTGACTTCGCTCCAGTGATCTTTGACGAACTGCCAGCTGCGATGTTTAGTGCGTTCGCCTTCCAGCATTCCGGATAAGACGCGAAAACCATCCTGGCTTCGTACCTCTTCGGTGAGCACCATATTTAGTGTCTTCTCCATGAGCTCCGGTTGGCCGAAATGAGTTAGCGAACTGAGAAATCTTTTTTCCAATTCGGGCACTTTCTCTGTTTTCAACGCGGTGATAATCTCGTCGTACTCGGCGGCTCCGCCATTGTAGGTGACAATAGTCAAAACGGCAGACGCCACGTCAGCTGGTATCGCTTGTCGATCGGCCATGTACTTTTTGTACATTACTTTCGCTTCGGAGATCGTTTCGTCATCTTGCGCGAAAGTGCCAAGCAGGGTCAGTAACGATCTTCTCAAATCCCGGACACTGTCAGGTTCACCAGTTTTTTCTTCCCAGCCGATTTTGGTTTTGATCGGCGCTAAAAGTTTTTGCATCAGTTTCTCGTACGATGTTTTTTCGGTCGAATCGAGATAGTGATAAGGATGTCTGCACCAATCGACGAGCTTGTCTTGCACGAGCGGATCGGCTTCGCTTGTGCTCTTCGGCAGAAGTGAGAGTTTGTCTTGAACCGGCAGCGAGCCTTTCCAGACCAGCGCGCTCAAATCGCTCAGATAGGACAGTCGTTCTTCCGGTGTCAACCAATCGAAGTTCGCAAGTAGTGTTTCCTGATTTTTTTGAGCGTACAAAGCCCGGTAGAAACCGCGGCCGCCGGCGTTTGCGATCAGGGAGCCTCCCCAGGCGGCAGGCGCTTTGACAGATTCTTCTTTTTTGCGAAACAGCAAGTTGACTTGCTCCATGTTTTGCGAAGCAGGTTTCAATTCGCGCATAACTACGGGCACATCCCATATTAACGCATCACTTTTCACGCCTGGCATTCCGAAGAAACGTTCCTGTGATAGTGAAACGGTGTCGCCACCGCTGGTGGTGCTAACTTTGACTATGGGGAATCCAGGTTGAAACACCCACGATTTCATCAATTCAGGCACAGGCAGCCCGCTGCAGTCGCCGATTGATTGCCAGAGATCTTCGCTGGTCGCGTTTCCAAACAAGTGGGCGGTCAGGTATTTGTTAATTCCGGCTTGAAATTTCTTAGCGCCCACGTAGTTTTCCAGCATCCATAAAATCGACTCGCCTTTGTCGTACGTGATCGAATCGAACATCTCGGCTGCTTGTTTCGGATCGGCTACATCGGCATGGATAGCGCGTGTTGCTTGAAGCTCGTCAATTTCCATGCTTTTGTTGCGGGTGAAAATTGCCCTGGTCAATTCTTGCCATTCCGGATGAATAGCCTCGACAGTCTTGGTTCCCATCCATGAGGCGAATGCTTCGTTGAGCCAAATGTCATCCCACCAGCGCATGGTGACCAGGTCGCCGAACCACTGGTGAGCAAGCTCATGCGCGATGATGGCAAAAACGTTTCGCTTGGCCGGAGTGCTCGCCGTTTTTTTATCTACCAATAGATTGGCTTCGCGGAACGTGACTGCGCCCAGGTTTTCCATGGCGCCGGAACGAAAATCCGGGATGGCAATCAGGTCTAATTTTTCGCCTGGATAGGCAATGCCGAAATAATCGGTTTGATATTCCAAAATTTTGCCGGCCGCCTCGAGTGCGTAATCGCCCATTTGTTCCTTGCCGGACAGCGCCCAGACCGTGATTGGCGTGCCGCGAACGACTTGCGTTTTGGTCGCTTTGAAATCGCCGATCATCAATGCCACTAAATATGATGACATTTTGGGTGAGGGTTTAAACGACACAAGTTTCTTCCCGGACTCTGGGTTGAGGCTGACAGACTCGATCTTGCCATTCGAAATCGCCGAGCTGTCAGGATCGATCACTGCCGTGATTTTGAACTTCGCCTTCATCTCGGGTTCGTCGAAACAAGGAAACATCCGGCGCGCGTCGGTTGGTTCCATCTGTGTCGTGGCTAACCAGCGCTTTGTGCCGCTGCCGTCCGTGTAATACGAGCGGTAGAAACCTCGCAATTTGTCGTTCAACACTCCTGTAAACTTGATGTGCAGCCGATAACGTCCATTGCTTATCGGATTAGCGAATTTGATTGAGGCCTGCTCGTATTCCGGGTTCATAGATGCAGAGCCGGTCTTACTGGTTTCGGCATCTGGTGGTTTCGCTGCTTCTGTTGCATTTTTAATTGGAATCAGGCTAGATGACTGGATTTCGATATCCAGAGCGTTTAAAACAATCGTGTCTGTCGGTTGAGTAATCGTCAAGTCAATCTGCGCCAAACCCTGGAAGGTAAAGGTTTTCAAGTCGGGCTCGAAAGTCAGGTCGTAGTAGTCAGGTGTGACGAATTGCGAAAGCCGATTGCGATGAACTGTGGTTTTGTCGGCGCTTGGACTGGCGACGACTGGTGTGCTCTGGCACCGACCAGCGCCGGGAGACCAGACGTTGACAGCTAGTGACAAGCTGCACGCAACAGCGATGCTTTGCCAGCCTGGCGTCGTGAACGTTTTCATCTAAATTCCTCATTCGGTTCCGTTTGGCGCAGCAAATGACAGCCTGCTCCTGAAAGAATTTGAGATTATAATCAATCCCATCTGTTTCTGATGGTTCCGAAACGCACTATGATAAAGTTTGAGTTGACCCTACTTCGGCGCAGAAACGCAACTAAATGAACGATAAAACAACACCAGGTGGACGCGACAGCCACACGAGCGGTGTCGAAAACGGCGCTCTCGAGTCCTCTCAGGAACCGCATGCCAAGCCTGATTTAACCGCCGCTCAGCGCGAAGAAATTGAGTCGCGCGAAGTAGACAATCTGGTCGATTTTATCGAGAGCAGCGACGACAAAGAGTACAAGGGCTTGAAGCGCCTGGGCGCGCCGCGCAGCGAGCCCAGTACTGAAGTGGACAAAAAAGAGCCGTCCATGCTGTCTGAAACCGTTCAAACCGTGGTCATGGCGTTCATTATCTTTCTGTTCGTCAAGGGCTTAATCGCTGAGGCTCGGTATATTCCGTCGAGTTCGATGGAGCCGACGCTCAACATCAACGATCGAATTTTCGTGGAAAAACTGACAGGACGCTTCGGCAGAAAGGTGGAACGCGGCGATGTTATGGTTTTCTATCCGCCCGTGATCGAAACTGGAATCCCCGACAATCCCTGGTTGCAGAGCATCGGCGGCCTGCCGTTTCTGCCTGAGGGACCGCCCGTTTTTGTCAAAAGAGTTGTCGGTCTGCCCGGCGAAACAGTCAAAATCGTGCACGGCAAGGGTGTTTATATCAACGGACAATTGCTGGATGAAAATTACGTTGCCGAAGCACCGATGTACGACTTGAACGTGCTCGGCGACATCGGCGGCACATCTTCGTCAGGGCAATACATCGAGCCTTTTGAGAAAAGCGGCGAACCAATTGTGGTGCCAGAAGGTCAACTTTTCATGATGGGCGATAACCGCAACCACAGCGCCGATAGCCATGTTTGGGGATTCCTGGATCAAAAACGGATTGTCGGACGATCGTGTTTGATATTCTGGCAGGACAAATGGTTGAAGTTCGGCGGCTAGGATTCGTCTGGAGTTTGGCGGTTCTAGGGGCTCGAGGCGGCTGGAGGTTTACTGGCGTTAGGTTTCGAGTTATTCGAGGCGCCTAAATTCGCAGGGAAAGAATTCTGATTTGAGTAGGTTCTTTAGAATCGGCGGTTTAGAAGAATTCGAGTTCTTAGCGATCGTTCCGTGATACCATATTTGGTGTTTTACTAGTTTGTATAGAAGAAACGACTTCTAACAAAAAAGGGTCTGGTGTGCCCCTTTCCAAATCGTCCGTTTAGTCGAACGAGGTCATCTCGTTTATTGCAAAGAAGTTGTTAGTCTTCGAACTTCCTTCCTGTGATCTTGCTGTACATGCGGAGGCGCCATTGCCGGAAGTGATAGCCGCCGGCCAGGAGTACGTAGAGCAGACCACCGATAATCGGACCGGAAAGTCCGCACAGAGTCAGCCCGAATAAGACACTGAGGATGGTTGGTTCGCGGTCGGACATGGTGAAGAAGAACGCGAAGATGAAAGCGACCATGCCAAAGATGCAAGACAAATCGGTTGCGAATTTTTCATCCTCGAGTGCTCGGCCGATGTACCAACCGCTGATGCCGCCTATGAAAAGCGCGATGAAGTAGCCGAACGGAAATAGCAGGAGTTGAACGATCATGATGTTGCGGCCCCGAAGGGCGAAGATGGTGTTGCCACCAGTTTGAAACCGCAAAGATTGCGGAGCGGAGACGATCGCGGTGACGATCGGTAAAACAAACCCCGAAAGGGGCGATGGCCGGATGCCACCGCCCCTAGTGCCGACAGCTGGACCGCAGCGAACGCGACATTGCTGTCGCGCTCGACTAGAAGAGGGTGAGCTGGTTGGGGTCCGAGCCCTTGCGCTTGCGCTTGCGTCCGGTCGCCTGCACGATGGATTTCGTGCCGGTTCCCAGAGCGGGCGTTTGCGAAGTGCGCGCTGCTGTGCTCGGCGCCGGCGTTTCCGGAATGCTCGCCGCAGTCGTGGGGACTGCAGGGGCAACCGGTTGTGCCGTCGCCGGAGCGCTCGCCTTCAGGGTGAAGGTGCAGCCGTAGGAACCTTGCCGCAGACGAGCGGTTTGGTTCTTGAGCTGAGCGATTGCCGCGAAGCATTGCTTGGCCTTGGTTGTGCGGCCGTCGAGCGTGTCGTAACGGGCATCAGTGTCCGCCACGATATTGAGACGGAAGGTCCGCCAGGCGCTACCGTCGAAGACGGCGGCGCGAAACTGCCCGGTCCAGATGCGCTCACCGCGCTGGCACCAGAGCTTCATGTCGCCGACCTTCGCACGTCCCTTTGCCAGCTCCCGTGACTGAAAGATATCAGCCAGGGCGCCGGAGACGTGAGTCAGACCGGTCAACACGATTGGGTCTTGCGTTGCTTGTTTCATAATTTTCCTTTCGGTTTAAGGTTTGTTGTCGGGAAAACTACTCGTGGTAGGTTTTTTGTTGGTTTTAGGGAGTAAAACCGCGTCACGTTTTCGAGTGCGGACAGAACCGCGCTGTTACAACGTGAGCGGAGAGCCCTCGATGCGTTTGCAACGAAGGCGGCTGGCCGGAGCCAGAACATCTCTCTTCTCTTCAGGCAGTCATAACAAGCAAGGTCAACAGAACGTTTTCCGCTGAACTTGATTGTTCTTAACTGTTATCAGGCTAAAACCAGGACAGCACTCGCAGCTCGCATAGCATTGACACCACATGTGATACCAGGTCCGTCCGTGAGGAAAGAAGAATGGTATGGCAGATGTGCTTAGGTGCTGTGCTTGTTTGAGTTATTGCCTTGTTTTGTTGGCTAGAGAAATATATCTAGACCGTACTCTTGTTCTTTAGGCAACTCAAGCTTATAGGCTCAAAGCTGTGATTTAAACATTAGATGTTTTCGTAATTCCCCTAGTGGCTCCGGAGCGGCTACTAGCGCGGTTAGCGAGGCTTGGACCAGTGGAGTATATTTTCAACCGCTAGCGGTTGAAAATATACCAGCGCACTGCCGGGCGCGATGGCAGAGCTGCGCGAACTCATTTTGAAGTTTTCGGCAACGGCTTTGGAGACTTCCAGTTATCCGAAAATCCCGGCAGGTCCAACACGCCCTGCTCGGACATCGATTCTTCTTTCTCGATCGCACCGGTTCCGCGAATGTGGTTCAAAGTCACGTTTTCTGTTTTAAACAGCGCCCTGCCAATCAGCAATTTGCGGTGACAACTGTTTGGATCTTCTTCCGAGCACATGAGTGAAACTCGCGATGTTTTCGAGAGTTCAATCAGCTCACCTAACTCAGTTCTGAACGCCTCTGCTTGAGCGATCCTGTGATACAGGATAAAACCCTGCTCGTCGTAGAATTGCTCGCCTGAGGGGCGACCGCCGAGTCCGTCGCCGAGAAACACATAACTGATCTGATGCTCCTGCAGTTCTGCTTCCAGCTTTTTTCGATTGAACTGAGGATTAAAGCGAGACATCGGATGCGAGCGAACATCTGTCACGACGTTGATTTCATGCAGCTTCAGCAATCCAATGAATTTCTCGATCGGATGTTTAGAATGTCCGATTGTGTAGAGGGAATAATCGCTCATTTTGGAACCTCGTTTGTCATTCTAGCGCGACTTCATGAACGTTTTCGCTTTGTTGGTGTCAGCCGTCGCCAGTCGATCGTTGCCGTGTTTGGCATATGCCTTTGCTCGCATCCGGTACAGAATCGGATTCTCCGGGTCTTCTTCAAGCAGGCTGGAATAGTCCATGATGCTCTTCTCGAACTGGTTAGTTTCGAAATAGCATCGCGCCCGGGCCCTTAGTGCGCGCCGGTCAGGCACTCGGTTTAGATAGGCGCTGATCTTTTCGATCGCACCAAGTTTATTGCCTGCCCAGTACAGTAATTTGCCGCACTGATACAAGTAAATTGGCTTGTTGAGCGCATATCGGTATGCTTTGGCCAGGTCGGCGGCAGCCTCGTTGTAGCGTTCCGCATAAGTGTAAAAGCGAGCGCGATCCTCGAGAACCCACGATGCCTCGTTCCATTGCAATAGTTTCATCGCTTCCGAAATGTCATTAGCGGCTTTTGTGTATTCGCCCATCCCGGCGTATGTGAGCGCTCGCGAGTGGTATGCGTAGCCATAATCCGGTGCCAGTTCTAACGCTTTGTTGAAATCTACAAGCGCGAGTTCATACTGCTCGCGGTTTTTATGAAGTTCTCCGCGCGCCATTCGTGCGCCTAGATCGCGAGGATGTCTGTTTAAACTGGTATTGAATGCGGTGAGTGCTTGTTTGGGTTTGTTCAAGCCAATGTAGACTTTGCCGAACAAGTAATCAAGGTCGTCGAGCGGAACTTTTAAAGCTGCTATCCGTTGAAGATCCGCCAGCGCGGTTGGAAAGTTTTTCTGCTCGATGTGAGTGGAAACCAGCGTTCGATAGCCATCCGGCACGTTTGGATTGATGGCGATGCATTGATTTGCTACGGCGATCGCTTTGTCGTATTGGTGCAGCTGATTATAAAAGCTGCCCAAAACGAGCAGGTGTGCCCGTTTTTGATATGTGAGCGCGCAATCTACGGCACGAATTTGATCAGCGATCGCTTCGTTCTTCAAATCCAATGTCCATTTTAAATTGGCTCGCGTGTAAAAAAGCGTGGCGTCATCTGGTTTTAAACTGATTGCTCGGTCGAGCTCGGCAAGTGCGTTATCAGGTTCACTACAGTCGACATAGAGCTCCGCACGTCGAGTGTAATATTGGTGATATCCAGGCGCAGCCTGGATTTGCTGAGAGATTACAGATAGCGCGCGTTGTAAATCCTGGCGCGAAAGGTCCGGATTGCGTTTCTTCTCTAAATTGGCCTTTGTACGCAGAATGGCGACGGCTGCCGGATCTCGAGCAAGATAATTGTTCAGTTCTTGCAGCGCTAGGCTTTCCTGCTTTAACTCTTTTAAGCACAAGGCTCGTTTTACGACATAAGTCTCAGCACCCGGATCGCGCAGTATGATTTGTTGGAAGATGTTGGCGGCCTCGGTGTAATTTTTTTGTGCCAGATCAATTTCGCCGAGGTATCGCAAGTGCGACAAATAGCTTGGATTGAGTTCGACTGATTTGGCGATGTCTTTGATTGCAGGTTTCGCCCGCCCCAGGGCGTTCAGCCAGCAACCGCGCCAGTAGAGTGCGTGAACGTTATCGGGATGCTTCTCGAGGTACGTTGAGAAAAGTGCGACGCCCGCCTGATAGTCCTGAAGCGTGGCGCAACCGCGGGAAACTTGCTTGCCGATATAGCCGGTGCAGTGTCGTTTCAACTCGACTTCCAGCAATTTTTGATTTTTCTTGAACGCGATTTTGGCTGCGTCAACCTTTCCGACGGCGTCCAGGCTGCAGGCTAGAAAGTACCAGGCTTCTGCATCATTGGGATTCGAGTCGCAGAAGCGTTGCACCACAGGCAGTGCCGTCTTTGGGCTTAAACAATTGCTGGCGTAGGCATAAAGTCGCTCCTGCTCGGGAGTTCGATGCGGTAGTGCTTTCAAGTCGGCAACCGCTTTTGTCAATTCTTGTTTGCCTGAGGGCATCAATTCTAACGTCAGAAAACCAAGCTGGCTCCTGGCATAATAGTTTTTTGGATCGAGTTGCAGCACCCGGGCATAGTCTTTTTGCGCTTTAGTGGTGCCCGCCAACGCCCAGGGTAGATTGGCGTCAGCTCGCAAAGTCCACGCTTCCACATTGTTTGGGTCGAGGCGGATGGCTGAGTTGCAGGCTGTAGATGAACCCTTGTCGTCGCCCCGTTCTTTGCAGTTTCTGGCTTTTTGCAGCCACTCTCCAGCGGTTGTTTGTGCTCCGACGGGCAGGTGGCTGAACAGGAGCGTCACGGTTATTAAAGCTGCTCTAGCCAGTAACATTGACTCTCTCTTCGACCGGCGGTGCGGTCGCCAATCCTAGCGGAATTTTGAACCAGAATTCACTGCCCTGACCCTCGGTGCTGTTGACGCCGATCATCCCGTCATGGGCTTTTACGATCGCCTGGCAGATGGCGAGTCCAAGACCGGTGCCGCCTTTTTGAACGCTGTCGGCCCGCTCCACTTGCTCGAATCGGTTGAATATGGTCAACTGCAAATGTTCAGGAACACCGCGCCCCTCATCGCGCACCGCCACGTAGAGCCGGTCCTCGTCTGGTTTGGCTGAAACAACAATGGTGGATTGTGGGGGCGAAAATTTGATTGCGTTAGAAACCAGGTTGATCACGACTTGAATGATTCTATCGCCGTCAATCTCCGCGGTGAGCTCTTCTGGGCACGAAACGGCGGTTCTGACGTCGTGCTGTTCGGCCAAAGTTTGAACCGAATCGCAAGCGCTGGTCAGAAGTGGTAGTACCGCCTGTGGTGCTTTGTCTAATTCCATCTTGCCGGCTTCCAGGCGCTCCAGCTGGAGAAGCTGGTTTACGAGCTCCAGCAGTCGTTGGGTGCTGTCCTGTGCGACGGTTATACGGTTCTGGCCTTTGGCATCAAGTTCTCCGTAAACGCCCTGTAACACCAGCTCCAATGTCAGTCTGACTGCGGTCAGCGGCGTTTTTAGATCGTGGCTGATCATGTTGACGAAATCTTGCTTCAAGCGCTCGATCGACTTGCGATCGCTGATATCGTGCACGACGCAGAAGAAGGTCAGATCCTTTGTGGACCATTGAGTCGACCACTGCATGTCGCGAGCGCCACCGGATTTGGTGACGATTTGGTTTTCGAACAAGGCGTTTTCGCCGGACTTACGGGCGGTCGTCAGCGCCGAGAATGCTGATTCTTGATGAGGTTTGATTATCAGGTCGGCGATGTTTTTGCCGATCAATTGATCTGGTTCATAACCCCACATCCGCTGGGCAGCCGGGCTCACCGCCGTGAACGTGCCGAATTCGTTGATCGAACAGATCACATCGACCGCGTTATCGATCATTGCGCGTTCACGGCGAGATGCCTCTTCAACCGCGTTCCACATTTCGTGAAACGTCTTGTCGAGATCGGTGATTTCATCATCACCGCCAATCTTTTCAAGCAGCTGATCGCGCCTGCCGAAGCGACGCGAATTTTCCAGAATAATCGAGTAACGCGAAGCAATGTTTTTGTACAGAAAAAAAGCGGCAAGAATACAGAAGGCGATGTTCACAAGCACAAATGCGCCAAGCCAAACCTGTTGTCCCTTTCGCGCCTCGCCCGCTTTGATGGATTGTTCGAACGATTCTTTGTTCGCCTCATCCTCGATCAGCTTTTTAATGGCGGCCAGGTTTTTGAGTTTCGCCTTCCACTCGCCCTTCATGACGGCGAGGTTGTAGAACGGGATTTCAAGCCCGTCTTCATCGACGGAATTAGATAGCACGCGTTCTCTGCGCAGAAGATCGCTGACCATAACCTCGTATGCATGAACGTTATCGGAACTGTTTGTGACGTTGCCTTTGCGCCGCAGCTCCGCCAGCAGAGGATCCATTTCTTTGGCAATCTGTGCGATCTTTTCGCGAGAGCCGCCACCGGATTGCAAACCAAGTAGTTCCCAGGCGACGCTGACATTCACCGCCCATATTTGATCGGTTAAAGAACGAATTTCAGCCGCCCGTGTTTGGCGCATGGCCGAAGCTTCTGCTTGATTGTTTAGTTGGAACATAGCCCAGCCAAAGCCCAACTCACAAGCCAATGGAACGAAGAGAAGAAGAATGCCTTTGTGAACGAGTTTCAAAGCCGGCTCCGGAGGCTACATCCACTGTTCTCATTCCCGGACGCTTAGTAATGCAAAACAAATGATAAATCGCGCGTCAGAATTCTTTCAGCATGGAATAAGTTACGAGAAACCCTTATTACGAACCATCATGACGCACAGCGATTTTGCCGAGAAAGTAACGCAGCCGATTTATACAAGACCGCGAATTCTGGTGGCCGACTGTGTAAACGATTTTCGCGAATCGATGGAAGCATGGCAAAACGAGCTACTGTGCGTTTTAGCTATGCCCGAGGATCCTGACAGCGCGCTGATGGTGGCTTCCAGCAAACGTCTCGATGCGATTATTATAGGTGTGGAGCCAGGCAGCGAAGAGCGCGCAGTTTCACTGGCGGCCAAATTTCATAAGATCCCTGACAAGAAAAACACGCCGGTCGCCTTTGTAGTTTCCAGTTCGGACTCCATGCCAATCATCGAGCGTCTGGAGCCGTCTTGCTACGTCTGCATCGAAAAGCCACTGTGCTTCGACAGCATGGCGAAGATCGTCACACAGCTAACTAACTTCGAACATTTCAACGCCCTGATTGTCTCGGGCGTGGCACCGATTATGGCCCGTCTTTCCGGCGCGCTCAAAGAAGAAAACATTGTCGCCCGCAGCACGCTCCATCCGCACCGCTACATGGAATTCTTGTATGACTTCGGACCCGAAGTTTTGCTTGTGGACATCGATTTGAAATCGCCGAAAGTAGTGGATTTGTGTGAACGCCTCAATCAATCTAAGCGCTGGGCCACGATGGCGATCGTCTTGTTCAGCTCATCTGGATCAGATATAGATGAGGAGCTAGTCGAACAATGCAAGGCCGCTTCCGTAATCAAGTTGGGTGATTATGATACAGCCGGCGCCGTCGTTAAAACGATAGCCCGCCAAGTTCGGGAGAAAAGCATTGAGAGTGCGGACAAGGACTATCTGACCGGTCTTCCGCTAACCAACAGTCTGTATGAAAAATACGTTCCCTTGATGGCAGAATCAAAAGGCAGTCCCCTCACCCTCACTCTGGCATTGATCGATATCGAACACTTGAACGCGATCAACGAAAACGCCGGTCATGGCGTCGGCGACCGGGTGCTGTCGGCGCTAAGCAACTTCCTCCAGCAACGCGTCGCCGAAACGCCTTCGATGATTTGCCGATGGAGTGAAGACGAGTTTGTGGTGATGCTGAAATCAACCAGTGAAGCGGCCAATATGTTGATTAAGAATACGATACTCGATTTCGGATTGATCAAAATTCCGTCATACAGCGAGCCCGTTCGCCTGCGAGCCGGTGTCGCTTGTTTTCCCGAAGATGGAACGTCGGTGGATGCGCTTCTCGATCTGGCTTACTGGCGCCTCCACAACGCTAAGAAGAAGCCTGACGGGGTCGCTTTTGATTGAGGGAATATTTTCAACCGTTAGCGGTTGAAAATACACGGCTCAATCACGTGCCGCGCTTACTTTTTAAAAACGAACAAGTTCATTTGCCGGTAAGCAGGCGTGCCATCCGCGTTATAGAACTTCTCCTTAATCTCCTGGTCGACCACTTTGCCGGTCTTGTAATTGTTGTGAATTACGTGCAGTTCGCCATTACGTTTTTCAATAAAACCGATGTGGTTGCTGTCGTCTTCATATTTGTCCTGACCGGTGATGAACCCGATCGGTCCGTCCGGAAACTTGCTTATGTCCAAGTTGCCCCTAAGTGGGACTTTGTCGAACCCCTTGGCCGGCAGTATCTTCATCAGGTCGTCGACGCGGATTTTGAAGTCTCTGTTAGTCATGGCGCCTATGTCGACCAACCATTGGCTGGAGGTGGACGCGCATTTTAAATTCTTAGGAATTGTCTCGTTTCGGTACTCGGCCGCCGTTGATGGCACCTTGTTTCCAAATTGATCGCTACCGATGGCGTTGTGGGCAACCCTGGCGAGAGCCTCTACCGTTGGGGTTTTGTCTGCCGCTCTTCTTCGATCGGAAACGGTCGAGACATCTCGTCTTTCGCCTGCCGATAGCTTCGGAAGGAGCATTGCCACTTCGGTTCTTTGATTGTCTAAACCGTTGAATTTCAAGCTGCCGAGCTTGTCCTCGCCTACGGGCTGGCCGTCGCTGTCAGTGAAAATCGGAGCGTTCGTTTCGTTGGCAAGTGCGGAGGTTATTCCGTCGTTTCTTGTTTGCGTGAATGTATTGCTCGCGAGTGGAGTGCCCGAAGTCGTCTCTATTAAGCCCGCGGTTGCAGCGTCTATTGTCGAAGACGGCTTGTTCCAAACCCCATTCAGTGCATGCGAGTTCTCTGGTGTACTTCCGGCTGTGGGCCGGTCGTGCTCTTGTGTTTCAAATTCCATTTAAGTAAGTGCGGGTGTCGAAAAGGTATTCTCTCAACCAATCTACGACACTTGCATAACCTCATCGTGACAGTTTCACTCAGTTGATATACCCAAAATTTGTCGCTTTTGGACACAGCGCATACGTTTGCGGGTTCGGTGGCGATTCTCTGGTTCGCTCTCCGGCAAACCAGAGCTTCGCTCCGACTTAAATATCTGACTGACGTGTTTCCCATCCTTCAGAAGTTTAAAATGTAAGGATGGAAGGTCTCTCATAAAATCACACGAGCAGGCGTTCTATTTTTCAAATAGTTGAACGACCGGATTTAGTAAACGCAACGTGCCATCAAAGAGAAACGATCGTGGCGGTGAGGACCGCGGCAAAGGTGACAGCGAAGACGCTGCCAAAGCTGCTCGCCGTGCTGCTCGTGATAGAGCGTTTGGTCGTAAAACTCCAGCCGGCGGCAACGACGATACCGCTAAGAAGAGCTCTGCCCAAGACGATCCGCTAGGCGCCTTGTTCGGTCGATACCGGGACCAGAACGATGATTTAAGTGATGGCCCCCTGGATACGCCGCATGAGGGGGAAGAGAAAATAAAGCGTTCCGGGCAGAGGCGAGAAATTCCGCGCCGCGAACTGCCGATGGCTGGTTCCGCTTCCGAACTCCGCCGCCTCCGTAAGGGCGCTCATGATATTCCGGGCATGCTTGAGAAGATCAAGTGCGACGCCCTGGCGGCAGATATCTCAAAGAAGAAACGTTTGCTTTATGGCGCCATGTTGGTTGTCGGTATCGGAATTGTCGTGTATATCGTCGCCAGTTATTTCCAGTTGCGGCAGGTCGTTTCCGTAACAAAATTTTCTTTGATCGCCGCTCCGATTTGCCTCGCCTTTGCGGTCAATGACCTCTGTATGCGGCTGGCGCGTCGCAATCCTCGTTTGGCGACTCGCATTCTCTCGTTTTTGACGCTAGGAAACGCTGACTCTTTGAGGAACCTCGCGCATCTTCACATGGACATGGGTGATTATGCAAAAGCTGAAAAGACGCTGAGTTCATCAATCGGCGCGATTGATCCGAAACGAAAACTTCGCGATTACATTCTTATGCACGCTTTGTTCGCCAATCTGAGAGCTCATGTCGGGCGCTCCACCGAAGCCGAGAAATTGGTCAGGGATGTTTTAAACGCTGCTGAAGCCCACGATAAGGAGCGCAATACAAACGGTTCCGCGTTTCTGCTCGCCAATACTTTGAACTACGCAGCGCAACTTTGCGACGTCACCGATAAAGTTCATGACGCGCTCGCGTTAGCGCGGCGTTCTGTGAAGTTGTTGTGCGAACACGACATGCCGCCGCCGGATGTGACACTTGTCGCACTCTACAATGCCGGCTACTACTGCAACGTCATCGGCGAGTTTCAGGAAGCGCTGCTGTATTTAAACAAGGCCCAGGAATTGGCTAAGAAAACTGGCATCGCCCGTGATGGCGAGCAGGCGTTTATTTTTTCGAATCTTGCTATCGCCAACCTCGGCGTCGGACGTACGACCAACTGCAAACGTCTTTTGACAGACGCCGAAGCGCGAGCCATGGAGCCGCTCGGCATGTCAGAACGACCGCACACCTATCAATGCTGGGCGATCTATCACTTCGCAAATGATCGTCTGGAATATTCGCTCGAGTCATACGAAAAAGCGATCGATTTTTGCAGCCAGCAAACTCCACCGGAAAGCGTTTTTCTTCTGCGCATAATCAAGGAATACACAATTCTGCTGCGGGAACTGGGGAAAACGCGCGAAGCGAAAGCCAACGAACAACGCGTTACCCAAATTCGAGAAACGTTGCACACATTAAGCGCTTACGTTCCCACCAAAAAAGACAGAAAGATCAAGCCACTCAAAGTACCGGTTACCAAATCGCGCTTCCCAATCTTTTACGTATTGGCGGCCGGCATGTTTGGAGTTGCAATCTGGGGCGAAGGCGTGCGGCTCGCGTCGATCGCGCAATGGTTGTTTTTCCTTACCTCTCTTGTCGTTATCGCAGTCAAGATCAGGGCAAAGTACGGACCGCCGGTCAAACAGGAAACATCACAGGGAGCGATCATCGCTATTGTCTCGGTAATCCCGGGCTTGCGCTCGGTTGTGCCTGAATTGAGCATGGTTCCTCAAAAAACTGCTGGTATCATAATTGGTGCCGCGGTCGCCGTGTTTGTATTTGTTCAAGTAACGCAACCGACAATAGAGATGGTGCCTGATGGTGGTTTGTTGGGACAAGAATATCTTGTGCTCGGCGATATTCTGGTTGAGAAAGAATCGCTGAACAAGGCTCGTAAAGCCTACGAACTAGCATCCAAAAATGGCGCCGGCCCAATTGCAGACATGAAATTGAAGCGCGATATTCCGAGAGACAAACAACCGGATGATGCTATCGAAGAAAATATGAAAGCGCTTCAAACCAGTCAGGAGAAATCGCCGAAAGCCGCTAAGAGAGCCCGTATTCTTTGGGAGCAGTGCGTCGCTAAATATCCCGAATTCGAATATCCATATGTTCATTTGGCGGCGCTGATCAATCCTAATAATTTTGAGGGCGCGCTCGGTGATGCGGTTGCTGCTGCCAAAGCTAAAAGCAAAAAGAAACAAGCCAAGCCGGATGCTGAGGACATCGGCATCCCAACAATAAGCAGAATCGAAAAACGCGCCAGGGCGCACGAAGCTGAAGCGCTGTTGGAAAAAGCGCTGGCCATCAATCCTCATTTTGGCTTAGCACTGCTCGAAATGTGCAGCGTAAAACAAAACCTGGGAGATGCCGCTGGCCGCACCAGGTACGCCAAGAAATTCCTTGCAGTCACAGGCGATAGCGACCCCGTAGGCAAGCTCCTTGGCGAGAGAATAATCGCAAAGGAATCGGAGCCAACTGCGTCAAGTTCAGAACAACGTTCGGAAAAAGTTGAAACGCAACGCGCGGAGAAAACCGAATCGGAACAAGGGGAGAAGACTGAACCGGAAACTGCTGAGACACCTGCATCGAATGGCGCCGAGACAACTGAGACTGCGACGTCAGCCGTTTCAATCAAAGACAAAACTGTAGAGTCTGCCAAGCGCAAAGCTAAACCATTTGAAGAATTGAAATCATTAGATGAACGTTTCGAAGGGTCTACGATAAAGCCGTCCGCGCGCTCCAAACGGAATCATTCGACCGTCATTCCGGAAGACGAATGGAATGACTTCGGCACTGAAAAGCGATCCAGCGGCATGAAGAAGTTCGTGGTAAAACCGACAGCTGAAGACGCTACTAAAGAGACGACGAAAGACTCGAAACCCGCGGCGGCCGCTAAGGCGGTAACAAAGGATTCGCAGGTGGAGAAACCGACGAGTAAGAGACCCGCTCAAGTAGGAAGTTCGACAACTTCAACTACGGTGATAAAGAGTACTGCTACTCCGAAACCAGCTTCAGCTGCAGTCTTACAACCACCAGCGAAAGCGACTGCAGTTTCTAAATCGACGAAATCTGCAGAGACGAAACCCGCAGCATCGTCTACGGTTTTTAAAACGAAAACTGTCGAGACAAAGCCAGTAGCATCGACTACGGTTTCTAAAACGACACCCGCAGCGACTAAGCCGGCAGCATCAACGGTTTCTAAATCGAAACCCGTAGAAACTAAGCCACCAGCACCGACCACAATTTCTAAAACGAAACCCGCAGCGACCAAACCGGCGGCGTCAACGGCAATTTCTAAATCAACAAAACCTACAGAGACGAAATCTGCCGAGGCAAGGGCGGAGAGGCGCAGAAGGTCTCGCGACGATAAATGGATGAAGTTCTCTCCGGATGACACAGACTGGTAGATCGTCAGAAAAAATTGCCGAAAATCTGACCGAAAATTTCGGCTGAAATGCATTCAATTAAGGATGCGAGTGTTGAGACGCTGTGTGAAAACACAGTTCTGAAACGCGCTCATGCACAGTGTTTCGGGACTATCACCATAAATTCACACTTGTTCCGTAATATCAAAACCGTGGGCTTGATAACTCATGGTTTACCCCAAGATAGAGCCAGTAGCAAAGGCGTATTACCGGCTCAATCTTTGAGGAATGCTTAATTAAACGGCGAGATGTCAAGAGTTCGCATAGGATCGTGCAATCAAATTGAACTTGAATGAGTTGTTCGAGTTGTTGTTAATCAAAATGCCGAATACGGCATGAGATCTGGAGGTTGGCAGAGTATGAGTAGTTATACCGGTTTTACTACGGCTGAGATGGTAGCGCTGAAGGCGACTGCAGGCGAGCAGAACACAGATTCTGATCGACTGGATTTTGCTCCGACGTTTGCAAAGGTGCCTCAAGACTTGTTCGCTGAGCGGCTTCCGCGACGCCACAGTGACAATTCGACGGCAGTCGCGCAATCAGTTGGTCTTCAACCACAAGCAACAGCTGTGCCGACTAGTTTGTCGATCGACGACGTCACCATTCAAGTGACCGCGTTCAACTTAAAGCCGATCAGACCAGCGAAGTCGAGTTCACCTCGAGCAACCTTGGTAGATACGCCTAGTATCGTAGATGGTGCACTTCTCGATCGACGGATTATTCAATTGGATGTCGTTATGCGCGATCTTGAGCAATCAAAAGACTTCTGGAACCGAGCCGAATTGCTGCTGCAGGACTCATGGCTGAACGGATATAAAGGGACGTTCTACGAACAAAAGGAATGTCACGCTTCTGCGGCTGAATGCTACAAACGTGCGTTAAAGCTTTATGCACTTGCGCTCAAACTAGACAGAATGACTTCGAAATCGAGTCACCACATCATTTCGTTCTATCACTTGCTTCGCCGCTACGCGAGCGTTCTGAGCGACCCTCGCATGCCGAGCGAATTGCAAGACGCAAAGACGGTGAGCCAACTGGTCGAACAGATGGAAATCATCCGCAACGAACGCGCGAAGTGGGGCATGTCGAATCCTGAGAACGAAGATGAGCCGTTCGCCTACGCTGGCACCGTCCTCAAAGTACTGTGCGTTTAGATTTTCAACCGCTAGCGGTTGAAAATATTCAACCGAGCACCGCCATTTATAAATGAATTGACCGGAACTCTCCTTGTTAAAACAAGAGGTTCTTCGCGCAGGGAATTTCAAGCGCTAGCGGTTGAAAATATTGAGGACTAAGTTGGCATCGCATTCTTTAATGATGTTGCTGGAACCCCTCTTGTCAGAACAAGAGGTTTTGCGCACCTGGAATTTCAACCGCTAGCGGTTGAAAATATTCAGCACTGGTTTGCCGCCGTCGTCTCCACCGGTCCAGCGATCTCTCGAACCGCCGTCCAAGCCCGGTCCACAAGTTTTAGGTGACGCGAATGTAGCCATACGGATTGTAGAAAAAATCATCCGATTCGTATCGTTTGCAGACGAGATGATGCAAAGATTTTGGTTCAGTTTTCTCGGGCGGCAAATCTTTCTCAGGCAAAATAATTTTGTCGACTAGCAGATTCTCGATCGTTTCGCCTGCCAACAGGCGGGTTCCAATAAAGTCGATGCATTGAATCGCCTCGCGTGGATCGTTGCGCGGTTCGATTTCGATGTCGGGCAAGCCGAGTAAGTGCATCCCGCACGAATACCACCATTTGCCGTCGCTGAGTGGGCGTCGCACCCAGGCGTCGTATAGCGCGTTGGCATAGCGCACTGGATCCGCTTGCGTATATCCGGTTTTGTATTCGGAAAAAAGATGAACCCATTTCCTGAATCCATGGGCCACTCCGGCGCTCTCGCTCTTGGCGGCGAGCGCGCCGCCTTCCAGCATGGTCGCCACCATCTGCAGTGTCATGCCTGACATTTGCATCGCGGCGGCTTTAGGTATTCTGGGCGAAAGAATGTATGCGACAGATTTGTGCGCCTTGACGGCGCTCACGTCTTCTTGAAAGAAAGAGGGGGCGACGCGGTCGGCGGCGTGCTCGAAGGCTGTGTCCATGCGGTCGTCTTCGCCTGGTCCTGAGTATTCCTGATCGAGTTCAAATCCGGGAGGCGCAAGTTTTGCGACCATTGCTTCCATTTCGTCCAGTGTTCTCCAGTTGCCCAGAAGGCAAACGACGTGTCGCGGCAAAATTTCATCCATGGCTTGAATCTTCGTGAGGGACGGACTTCTAATGATTGAAGCGAGGCTTCAAGCAGCCAATTGTAGCCGGGTGGTTGGATAAATTTCGCAAGGTGGGTATCATTATGTCTAATAGTTATAGGCAATTCGCCTGGCATCTGCGATGGGCGTCGATAGACACAGCTACGGTTGGCGATGAGAGACTACATTTTTTTGTACATAAACGGTCGGGAGCACAAGGTTTCCGGCGAACAGGCTTTTGTGCCGGTGACTGATTACTTGCGCTACGAACTGGGATTATGCGGCACGAAAGTTGTTTGTGCCGAGGGCGATTGCGGTGCTTGCACCGTGATGATTGGCCGGCTGGAAAATGGAACGATGGTCTACAAGCCGATCAACTCTTGTATTCAATATCTGTGCCAGCTTGACTGTTCGCACCTGGTCACGGTGGAAGGGCTAAAACAGAACGGTAAATTGAACCCTGTGCAAGAAGCCATGGTCGAGTGTCACGGCGCGCAGTGCGGCTATTGTACGCCTGGTTTTGTGGTCGCTATGTGTTCGATGTTCGACGAAGGAAAGCCTCTGACCGCCTGCCAGATCAAAGATGGACTGACAGGCAACCTCTGTCGGTGCACAGGCTATGAGCCGATTGTCGCCGCCGGTCTGGCCGTCGACTTTGCTGAGTGGGAGCCGATCTCCAAACTCTACCCGGCAGAAAATATGCTGAAACAGTTCAAAGAGTATTTGCAGAAACCGCTGCACATAAAGTCCGAAGGCAAGGAATTGTTTGTGCCGGTGACGGTTAACGAAGCCTGCAAGTTCAAAAGCGAACACCCGCAGACCGTTCTAATCACAGGCGGAACGGACATCGCCGTCAACATGAACAAGCGCGGATTGGTTCCCGAAGTATTGCTTTCGACCAGCAATTTGCCTGGTCTTTCGGCGATTGATAGTCGCGAAGAAAACGGTCGAACGGTGCTCGAAGTCGGTGGCCGCGTCACCCTCAAACAGCTTGAAGACTACATCTCGAAACTCAACGAAGAGATGAAATACATCCTCTGGGTGTTCGGCTCTCCTCAAATCAGGCACGCCGGAACGCTCGCCGGCAACATTGCAAATGCTTCGCCAATCGCGGATACGCCGCCGTTTCTCTTCATGATGGATGCCGAGATCGAAGTATCCGGCGTCAACGGCAGTCGCAAAATAAAGATGACGGACTTCTATACCGGCTACAAAAAACTGGCATTGCAACCGGACGAGATGATAACCAAAATCCATATGCCGTTGCCGCTAAAAGACGAGATCGTTCGACTCTATAAAGTCTCACGCCGCCAGCATCTCGATATCTCAGCCTTCACTGCGGCAATCCGATTGAAAGTGGACCAAGGCAAAATCAAAACAGCGGCGGTCGCTTACGGCGGGGTTGCAGCGGTGATTTTAAGAATGACAGCAGTCGAAGAGTTTCTGATCGGCAAAGAATTTTCTCTAGAAACCTGCCGAGAAGCGGGCAAACTGGCGCGTTCTGAAATCTCTCCATTGAGTGACGTGCGAGGCAGTCGCGATTTCCGTCTGGCTTTAGCGGAGAACATTTTCTCCAAGTTCTACCACGAGACTGCAGAGAGGCAGCTAGTATGTCAATAGTCGGCAAAAATATACCACACGATTCGGCCAAAGGTCACGTCACTGGAGAGTCGATTTACATCGATGATATTCCTGTGATGAAAAACGAACTACATGTCGACTACGTTGGCAGCCCCTACGCGCATGGCAAGCTGAAATCTATCGACCTGTCCGCTGCACAAGCGATACCGGGTGTAGTGGCGCTGTATACTCACAAAGATCTGCACCACAATCGCCTTGGTCCAATCATTCAGGACGAACCTCTTCTTGTCGAAGACGAAGCAATGTTCGTTGGCCAGCCGATTGTAGTAATCGCAGCCGAAACCAGAGCGGCGCTCGCGAAGGCGAAGAAGGCCGTCAAAATCGAAATGGAAGAATTGGTTCCAACGTTGACGATTAATGAAGCGCGCGAACGAAAAGAGTTTCTCGACCGCGAATATGCTGTGAGAAGAGGCCAAGTCGAAACCCAGTTCGCAGCCGCAAAACACACGCTGGAAGGCACTCTTGTTGTAGGTGGCGCTGACCATTTCTATCTGGAGTCGCAAGCTTGTCTTGCTGTTCCCGGAGAACTCGATCAATTGGTTTTGCATTCGTCGACGCAAGCGCCAAGTGAAGTGCAACACACGGCCGCTCACATGCTCGGATTAATGCAGAGCCAGGTGGTGTGCATCACAAAGCGCATGGGTGGTGGCTTTGGTGGTAAGGAAAGCCAGGCGACTCATGCCGGAGTGATGGCAGCTCTGGTGGCACATAAAACCAAGCGCCCCGCTCGCGTGATTTATATCAAAGACGATGATATGAAATACACCGGCAAACGTCACCCGTTCCAAAACGATTACAAAGTCGCTTTCGACGACAATGGCGTCATCACTGCGTTACGAATCAATTACTTCGCCGACGGCGGAGCATATAACGATCTATCCATCGCAGTTCTCGGTCGGGCGATTACTCACTCTGACAACGCCTACTTCATCGAAAACGCGGAGCTGGTTGGTCGAATTTGCAGAACCAATCTCCCTCCCAACACCGCTTTTCGTGGCTTCGGCGGACCTCAAGGTGTGATCACGATCGAAAATATCATGGAAGAGATAGCGACATATCTGCACAAAGACAGCTTCGATGTCAGACGCGCGAATGTTTACGGCTTGGACGATCGCAACACGACGCCCTACGGTCAACTCGTTCAAAACAACAATCTGCCAAAGCTTTTCGACGAGCTTTTGGTAACGTCTGATTGGAAAAAACGACAGCAAGAAGTTCGCGAATTCAACTCGAAGTCTAAAACGCACGTGAAAGGACTTTCGATCACTGGTATCAAATTCGGTATCTCTTTTACCAACACGATGTTAAACCAGGCCAACGCGCTGGTCAACGTCTACGTCGACGGCACAGTGCAGGTTTCAACCGGCGCAACCGAGATGGGTCAGGGCGTCAACACGAACATCAAAATGTTGGTGGCTGATGAACTGGGAATCGATCCCGACTGGGTGATCGTCATGCCGACGTCGACCGAGAAAAACAACAACACCTCGGCCACAGCCGCGTCTTCGGCAACTGATTTGAACGGCAGCGCCGCGGTCAACGCTTGCGTAAAAATAAGATCGAATTTGGCCGACATCGCATCACGCTACTTCGCATCTCGTGAAGCCGGAATCGGTGCCTATCCTGACGGAATCAAATTCGAGAACGGTTTGGTTTTCGACGAACGCCGCCCTGATAATAAGATGTCGTTCAAAGACATCGTCGGCATGGCATATCGTGCACGTCTCAGTTTAGGCGAACGCGGTCACTACGCCACCAGAGGCATCGAGTTCGATTGGACCGCTGGCAAAGGCTCGCCGTTTCTGTATTTTACGATGGGATGCGCCGTCACCGAGGTGACGATCGACCGGTTCACAGGCGACCTGAAGGTCGATGGCGTCGACGTTTTAATGGACGTCGGCAAACCGATTAATACTGGTATCACTCGCGGGCAACTTACCGGCGCTTTCATCCAGGGTCTGGGCTGGATGACGAACGAAGAGCTGAAATACACTGACAAAGGGCATCTTCTAAACTATTCGCCGACCACTTATAAAATTCCGAACATTCAAGACATGCCCGCACGATTCAACGTCAACTGGATCGATAGTTACAACACGCCTAACGTACGTGGCACAAAAGCAGTCGGGGAGCCGCCTCTGGTACTCGCCATCTCGGCTTTCACCGCGGTGAAAAATGCGCTTTCTTACGTTTCCGGAAACGAAATTCCTTGTATATCGACCCCGTGCACGAACGAAGCTATCCTCGCTCGCTTGTGCTACTACGAGAGTTTGAACTCAGGCAGCGCGCCAGCGGTGAACGGTCGCGGTGGTAGCAGAGATGCCGCAGTCGTAACCGGTGGAAATGGTGACAGCGATGCGCCAGCCGTAACCGGTGGAGATGGTGAAAAAGCGGCGGCGAACGTCACCGGTAATGGTGGTGATACCAATGCTGCGGCAATCGTCAAAGGCCTTGACGGTAATCAAGGAACGGCAGCTGAACAAAAGGGCGCGGTCCGAGTAGACTACTTCAACGCCGCAGGCATGCCGGTTCCAGCTGTAAAACATGGCGCGCTCAGACCTCTGAGCGAATCAGTCGCTCGCGCATATTCCGGTGCGAAACTTCGCACAGGTGGCCCGACTGCAGCTGGCGCTGGTGGAAAAAAGTCGTGAGGTTGGTGTGCTAGAGTTCTACGAAAAAGTACAAGAACTGCTGGCCGGCAACGTTCCTTTCGTCTCGGTAACAATCGTTGATACCATAGGCAGTGTTCCGCAAAATGCCGGCAGTAAGATGCTTGTCGTTGAGGACGGTTTGTTGTTTGGAACCGTCGGTGGTGGCAAGGTCGAAAAACGTGCCATCGAGGAAGCTCAGGCGTTTCTGACTACAACCAGTCGAAAGCCGGTCTCTGAGGCTCGTCCAGAGCAACCTTCAGATGATTCTGACCTCACTATTTATACCGACTCCTCGAGAACGCGTTTCGTTAACTGGAATCTGAACAAAGACGTTGGAATGACTTGCGGCGGTTCCGTCAAGCTTTACTTCGAAGTGTTCAACACACATCCGTGGAACATCGCCGTCTTTGGCGCCGGACACTGCAGCAACGCGCTGATCAATTTGCTCGTCAACCTCGATTGCCGAATCACCTGTTACGACACGCGCCAGGAGTGGCTAGACCGATTGCCCGCCTCGCAGAAACTGAGAAAAATTCTTGCCGACCAGCTACCATCGCAAGTGAAAGAGCTGGCTGCAAACTCGTTTGTGATTCTTATGACCATGGGTCACACGAGCGACAAACCGATCTTACTTGAACTTCTGCGCAATTGGGAAACCACTAGCTTCCCGTATCTTGGTGTGATCGGCAGTAAAGCAAAAGCTGTTCGGCTGAAACAAGATGTCGCCGAAGCCGGCTTGCCGGAAGAGTACCAAGATTATTTTTACTGCCCGCTAGGTCTGCCAATCGGAAGCAACCATCCTCAAGAAATTGCCATCAGCATCGTTTCGCAACTAATTGAAGAACGCGATAAACACCGCCCTTGAGCTGTGCGCGGATTGGAGCGTTCGGAACTGGAGAGTGCCGAGGCTCGTTTCGTATGCCGTGGCTCGTTTGCATGCCGTCGATCGTTTAGTTTGCCATCGGCTAGTTTTGTATGCCACCGCTCCCGGTGGCGGGTTGGTTTGATTGTTGTTGGCGCTGTTGCATGCGTTTTGCTCGGTGTTGTTGTCGTGCGGCGTCTGCCGCTGCTTGCTCTTGAGCGTCGAGTTTACCGTCGCCGTTGGCATCGAATCGCTTCATCATCTTTTCGTGCATTTGACCGCCGCCGTTTTGACGCCGCTCACCTTGGTTTAAACCACCTCGTTGCGGACCACCAAAGCCACCGCCGCCGAAGCCGCCACCACCGCCAAAGCCGCCGCCGCCACCGCCGCCGAAGTTACCACCTCTGCCCGGACCTCCGCCGAAACCGCCTTTGCCGCCCTGACCGTTTTGACGTTGTTCTTTGCGCTGAGCCATGAATGCTTCGACTTGCGCTTTTTCCATCTCGTCGAGAACGCCATTGCCATTGGTGTCAAACTTTTGGATCATGCGCTCTTTGAACGCACCGGCGCCGCCACGACCGTCTTGTCCTCGGCCCCCGTGTTTGCGCCCGCCGCCCATCTGACCGTTCGCTCCGGCGGCTCCCATGTCGTCACCGCCTTGCCCTCCACGACGCCCGCCTTGATGGCCACCGCGCCGGAATCCTTGTCCCGGGCCTCCCTGGCCAAACTGCCCAGTTGGTTCGGCAGTAGGACCTTCTCGCGGTGGTGGCATTGGTGGTGGCGTGTCATTTTGTGTGCCGCCAGGCGCAAAGTCGTTGTTTCCTTGAGCCAGTGCCAATCCTGGCATCAGCGAAACGGCGATGCTTGCAATCAAAATGAATCTCTTGTTTATCATAATGAACTCCGATAGAACCTTGAATCTGAATAAATCGATGGAACTTGTGTCCGAGAATTTTATTGACCTGCTGGATGAATAAACGCTGTGACTGAATAAAAGTCGCTCTGTCTAAGTAGTCGTTTTGGTCTGGAGTAAAGCGCTATGCCTGAGTATACGTGCCCAAAACCAAACGTCAGGCCTGAATGAACGGATTAGAACGGGATTGAAAACCAGGAAAAACGCTGGCTAGCTGTGTTTGTGACAAGCCCAGCTGTTCGCCGAGAATATGACTGGCAACCGATCGATAGTCAGTAGTGGTCGGCAGATCGCGAGCTTCGTTCAAATCTTTGTCAGCAAGCCCACCCCAGCGACCGAACACCTTGCCACCGGATACGCCACCACCAAGAAGCCACATCACGTTGCCGTGTCCGTGGTCTGTGCCTCCCGTTCCATTCTCACGCGCGGTCCGACCGAACTCCGACATCACCATGATGGTGGTGTTTTTATACATCGGTCCAAGCCCTCTGGCTAGATCTGACAAACCATTTGCCAGTGGTGTCAGGTGCGTTGCCAGCTGTCCCTTCTCCGCGCCCTCGCGCACGTGAGTGTCCCAGCCGCCGAAATCCACGAACGCAACTTGAATCGACGGGTCCTTGGTCATCAAGGTGGCCAGCTGTTTTCCGAATTCCGGAGAGGCTTTTGGTGTGAGTGCCCCGCGGTTGGCCAGCGTTTGTTCGCGCGTCATGGAATTGTCACTGGCTGCTTCGCTGGCAGCCTCAGCCATAATCGAGTTGACCTTGCTGCGAGCCGCTTTCCCTTCCGCGAACGCTTTGCCTAAGTCGCCTTCTAGATCGCCGTACATGTCTGAGAAAACTTGATTGACATTGTCACCGCCGGCGCCACCACCCGCTCGGCCGAACCGGTTTCGTTTATTGAACCCGCGACCGCCGCCACCGCCGCGTGCTTCTTTCTGAATGGTGGCAACGTTGGCTGGACCCGCACAAATTTTTGGCAAAACCGGACCGAGGCTGATCGCGCGCAGCGGTGATTGTTTCGATGGAAGCTGGCTGACAAGCCGGTTCATCCAACCCGTGCTAACCGACTTTTGTCCGGGAACTCCTGATTCAATGTAATTTTGCGCATCGAAATGGCTTCTGGTTTTGTCCGGAGATCCGCAGCTATGAACAAATGCAAGAGAGCCGGCGCTCCACAAAGGATTCAGTGCTGCCAGCGCCGGATGCATTCCCCAGTAGCCATCGAGGTCGAGCAGTCCGTTGCTGCGCGATAGCGCAATCGTTGGTCGGATCTGTCTATACCGATTGTCTCCATAGGGAACGACCACGTTGAGCCCATCGACGCCGCCTCTCAGCAAAACGACGACGAGCTTCTGACCGTTTGGATCATCCTTACCATTAGAAAACGCCCAGCTGTGTTGATTGATCAACGGGAAGGAGAACGAGGACAGCAGCGCGGCTTTAAGAAATTCTCGGCGATTCATCTCAACACCTCAGTAATGCATAAACTCTGGGCTGCCCAAAAGGGCAGCAACTTTTTGTTGTTCGGAAGTTCCCTCAATCGCTTTTTGCGTTTTGGCGGAGAGTTTGCCACCATTGATCGTCTTCAGAATGCTCTGGGCATCAACCTGCGAAACGCGTAGCTGAGCTGCCGCGAGTTTAGTTGCGAAGTCCATGCGTTTTAACAATCCATCAGGATTCAACCACGCATCTTTCGTGTTTTTGTATCCGTCAGGAGTCTGGCAACCGTAGAGCGGCTGACCTTGTGTCTTGAGAAACGATTGCACTGCCAGAGGTTGGTCGGCGTGCATTCCAGTCGCTCGCATAGCCGAAACCGCGTAATGAAACGGACTTTTGAATTTATTGTTTTTGAATTTCGGATCCCAAAACTCTGATGTGGAAAACAGTGTGCTCAAAACCGATTTGATGTTTCCGTTTGTTTGGGTGAAACGCGTAGATAGCTTGTTCACCAGGCTCTCCGGTGGTTTGTCGTCTACAAAATATTGCGCCATTTTGAAGCTGATATGACGTGCCGTCGACGGATGAACCGCCAACATGTCGAGCACTTGCTCGATCTCATCGCCGCCTGTGCCCTTGATTGTGCGCCCCAAAATCACTTTCTCGCCGAAGTCATGGCGGCGAGCGTCGAAGTAGGCCCAATACTGATCGCCGCTTGCTCTGCGCGGCTGCGGCATTGTCCAACCGGTCAAAACTCGCGCCAACTCCATCACGTCTTTTTGAGTGTAGCCGCCATCGACGCCCAGGCTGTGGAGTTCAAGCAATTCGCGCGCGTAATTCTCGTTGATGCCTTTGTTTTTTACCTTTGGATTGAGAGGCTGGAAGCCATCTTTCGTGTTTTGAGCATTGTCCAGGTAGAACATCATTGCCGGGTGGTGCATGGTCGCGCCCAGTAAATCACGGAAGTTCGACATCACATATGGACGAATTGCTTGTTCCTCGTAAGCGCCCACGAGCACTCGATCCGCGCCTTTGTTCATACTGATGTTGAAGTGATTAAACCAAAAATCTGACATCATTTCATTGAGCTGACGTGGGCTCTCGACCGCACGCACAAGCTTAGTTTCGATCGCGTCAATTCCGGTCAACTTCTTGTAATTGCCGCTTTGTCCCGCCTTCTTCTGTTTCTTCGCACCGTTGAACCCTTGCCCGGCGCGCGCTGCCCGAGCCAGTTTTCCCGGCGCCTTTTTAGCTGGCGTCGCTGGATCTGACATTGCTTGATCCGACATCCCGTCGTCTGACATCGATTGATCCGACATTGCTTGATCTGTCATGTCTGCGCTTTCTGACATGGTTTGTTTTGCAGTAGCCCTACCTGATATAGGCCCACCTGATGTCAGCCCACCCGGCCTCGTCCCGTCTGCCATCGCCTGATCTGACATCGGTTTACTCGCGCGAGCCTCTGCATCCGCCTCAGCCTTTTTGGCAGCCTTGCGTTTTTGAGTCTCGGTTCTTAGTACCATCAGCAATTGGCTCGATGGTGCATTCAGCGAGCTTCCACTTTTCTGAAGCTGGGACAAAACTGTTGGCGATTCGGCAATAGTTTTCGGATTTAATTGCGCATCTATAAATGCTTGAACGCCCAGGCTGCGTACTTTCTCCTCGTCGCCCGGACGCGCCCCGAACGTCAACCGGTTAAGGACGTGCGTCACTTTCTCGTCCGCCGTGTAAGTCGGCGTCGCTCCCTGAGCCATTGTGGGCGTCAGCAGCAAAACTGCCAAAAGCATTCTGAGTTTCATGCGTCAAACACCCCTTGTCAAAAACGCCCGCTATTGTCTATGACGTCAGGCGGAGACAAAAAGTTCAATTCTGGACGAAAAAATTTTGAAAAATCTTTAAAAGTCCCAAAACCATGGCATCAGGTGGCAGTTCGACAAGACTAATCCACGCTTAAGCTTAAACGGGCGTCTTCCATCAGTTTAAGTGGCAGCCTGAAACCGACAGCGGTCACGACGTCCGAAATGACAGCCCGAAAGACAGCGTAGAGCTGAACCAGCATCTATAAACAAGAGCCTGAAGCGATAATGTGGACGACAGTGCACGCCATGGCTGACACCGACAGCTTACTTGAAACAACCGCACAGCTTTACAAGGACGGCTGGGTCCATAACAAACATCCGCAGTTTCTTATCTTTGCAGAACTGGCAGTCACGCAGCTTTTTCGTTGCGGACCAGGTTGTTTACTGCCACCACATCCAGTGTCGGATCTTCGGAAAGATACGCTGCTACTTCGGCAGTAATCTCCGGAAGCCTGAAGCTGACCGGTCCGTCGCCATCTATGAGAAGGTCTGGTTTTCCGCCGATCTCTAATTGATCGGCCGAATAGTTGCCACCGTCTAGCCCAACACTTATGACATTCGGGAAAATAGCCGGTTCGGCAATCGTCATCTGATCGTAATGGTCCAGGAAATAAGAGTTGCAATAAATGCGATTGATCCAGCAATCGAAGCGCAAAACGTCATTCTTCCTCTTCGCGACCAGAGGCGGTTTCTTCGCGCAGTGCAAACGCGAGGCGTGCTCTTTGTCGACGTTCTGTGCGTTCGCGGCGATTAAACCACTGGAGAATTGGCACAAATCACGATAGCGAGTGTCGGCGCCCCAGAAGCGGCTTGTGCGAATTTTCACGACGCCTTCGCCCTCAACGTGGAAGGTTACCTGCTTGCGGTCGTTCCAGAGGTTAGGAATGAGGTCGGCGCTGAACTCTTCAGAGATTTTGTAGTCATTGATGAAAACTTCCATCAACCAATTGTTGTATTGCAGCGAGCCCGGTTCTGCTGACGACCAGAAGTTATAGGTGGTCGAGGCGTTTTGTTGAGCGAAGACTTCGGTGACTTGACCAGGCTCCGTTCTCCAGGAAGAGTGAATCGCATCGCCTGTTCCAGTGCCGGCTCCGGCGATTACCACGTGTCCTGGTTTTCCTGGACCGGTTACTTGAGACAAACAATGTGCTTCCCAACCGGAGCCATCTGCCGCGTGCGTGTAGCCGCCAAAGGACATGTTGGCTACCGAGCAAAGACCGAGGTTTTTGCACAACTGAACAGCTGTCAGATACGCTTCAGTCCAGCCTGGCTTGGAAATACGACCTTTGTGAAATGACGTTCTAAGCAATCGAGCGTCATCAAAGGCACGAATTAAGACAACCGGCAGATCCGGCGCTTCCCGCATCAGCGCTGATAGAACCATGCTTCCGTGATTAAAAGGATCGCCTGCGAACGCTCCGAGAAGTTCTTCGTTGCATTCCCAAGACAGGTACGGGTAGCCCGGCGTGATGCTACCTGTGCGCACATCAATGATTGCAATAATATTCTGCGCAGCCTGAATCGATTCGACTGAAAAACCCGTATCGATAATAATCGCAGCAGATCGTTGATTCATAGATCGTGGATACCCTTTCGTAGGTGACTAATTTCCGTATTAGCGCGTCATGAGATATTCGTTGGCGGTAGTCAAGCTACCTGTTGGTAACCGTCGCTGGAGCGGCGGTTGCATATTGGTAGTGTAACTCGGGCGCGGAATTGGGTTTTTGGCAATATGGTATCATCCGCGGTGGCATTCCGAGCGTTTCGCCGCGCCTGGCGCGAAATCATTTGAACGGTGTTTCTTTTTTGTACCCTGTTTGAACGACATGGATGCTGGCTCCGCGGGTGTTTATGAATAATCCGGCTGATCTATCCAGTTCAAAGTCTCAAAACCATGAAAACAATCCTTCGCTGGACTGTCTTTTATTTTCAAATTTATTATCAGGCGCTCGCGCCGTTCAGAAGTGATCATTTATATATTCCTTTAACCTTCTTCCGGGGTGCTGTTGTTTCAAAAGCCCAGGTTTCCTCCTGCCAAGCAGGCGCGGGTGGGAACTGCTTCGGTATTTTCAAGCGCTAGCGGTTGAAAATATAAACAACTATCAGCCTCCTCGCCGACCGTCCAACTTCGAAAACTCGTGCACGCGTCCGAATAAACGGCCCCGTCATCAATAGAAGTCCGAAAGGGTTGGGTAACTAGAATGAAAGACCCTGAAGAACAGGGTCTATCAAGTTCGAAGTTTGAAATGGAAAACGAGTCAATCGAGCACACTCACGATCACGAGCCAGGCTTTAAAGAAGTCTGTGTCTGCAAGTTGCCGAGAAGAGTTAGCCGATCGAAGAGCACGCGAAGCTTTCCGACATAATCAAAAATCATTCCGGCATGCTCGAAAAAACTGGAAGGCATGCCGAGGCGCAAACGCTAATCGATCGTTTGGAAAAACCACTTTGACATTTCTGCCCGCATGACGGAGAGCGATTGCGTGACTGAGGAGAGGACAGAGCAGCCGCAAACCTATGCGGAAATAAGCAAGTGTCTGCTGGAAACCAGGGCAGAACTGGATTTGTTTAAAAAGAACCACGCGTCTCTTAGCGTGAGAATTCAAAAAATCATTACAAGCTTTCCGCTCGGATTGATTATCGTCAATCGCGATCATCAAATTGAAGCGCTAAACAAGCGGGCAGTGTCTTCGTTCAATTACCTGCAGGAAGACCTTGCGCGCAAGCCGGTTCAAGTTATATTTCCTGAGTTAGAAACGCTCGCTGTTAGCGCGGAACCAGTTCGGGTTACCGGGCGCAGAAAAAACGGAGAAACATTTCCATGCGAAATCTGCGTCAACATTTTAGAGATTAAAGGGCAGGAGCGCTACTTCGTTAACGTTCAGGACATCACCGAACGTCAGCGCCTTGAGCAGCTTCGCAAAGACCTTCTCGCCATGGTCAGCCATGATATCAGGCAGCCGTTGACCGCTGTGCGGCTGGTATTGGATATGGTGCTGAAGGGATTTTATGGTGTCATGAATCCGCGTGGCGAAAAGAATGTGAAAACAGCTTTGTCTTCCATTGATTATCTGATTGGTCTTGTGAAAAACCTGCTGGATGCCGAAAAAATAGACAGCGGCATAATTGAGGTCATACCTGCCGAAACGACTGTCGGTGCTATCATCAACAAGGCGATCGCCACCGCAGATGGTGCGAAGCAAAAGGCGTCGGTAACAATTGAAACGGATTTCACAAACGACGTTTTAGTAGCCGATGAGGATCGAATCGTTCAGGTGCTCATTAACCTGATATCTAATGCGGTTAAGTACTCTCCGGACAATGGAATGGTTAGAGTGGTCGCCGGTTTAGACGGATTGAACGTGAAATTTCGAGTGATAGATCAAGGACCAGGAATCGCCCAAGAGTCGCACGAAACAATTTTCGACCGATATCAACAACTGGAACAACACAAGTCCATCAAGGTCGAAGGATTTGGTCTGGGACTGGCGATTTGCAAAGCGTTCGTCGAAAAGCACGGCGGACGGATTTGGGTAGAAAGTGAAGTGAATCGAGGCGCCACTTTTTGTTTCACGATTCCATTGTCGTCCGATTAGCCTGTGGTATGCTCAATAACTCACTGATGTGGTGCAATAAATGGGACGCATACTTCTAATTGAAGACGACGAAAAAATCGCCTCAGTTGTTGAAGATGCCTTGTGCGCTTACAACCATGTAGTCGATGTGACGGGCACCGGCCCGGATGGGCTTGAACACTTGCGTTACCACCACTATGACATGGCAATCATCGATTGGGGATTGCCGGGAATGCCGGGATTTACCGTGTGCGAAACTTACCGCAATGAAGGCGGCAAAATTCCGATTCTTTTTCTTACGGGTCAAACTGATGTCGTCAAAAAAGTGCAAGCACTTGACTCAGGCGCCGACGATTATATGTGTAAACCATTTTCGCTCGACGAACTGATTGCCAGAGTTAGTGCGCTTCTCCGTCGTCCACCGGAAGAGGAAGATCAAATAGTTTCATCCGGAACTATGCAATTGGATTTGACTAATTCTGCGGTGACTATTCAAGGTGACGCCATATCCTTGACTGCAAGCGAGTTTGCGTTGTTGAAGTTGCTGATGCAAAACCCGAGTACGGTTTTTACTTATGGCGCGATCATCGACAAGCTTTTTCATTCGGAGGCGGAGTTCGCGGAGAAAGCCGTTCGCCAAAGAGTGATGGTTTTGAGAAAGAAGATTGCACAAGATGGACATGGTGACTCGATTGTCACTGTGACGGGGCAAGGGTACAAGTTTGAACGACGCTAGTTCAAAGTGTACGATGAACCGGCCAAGTTGCGAATTTTGGTGATTGTCTAGGAATACATCAGCCGAAGCGTTTGCAAATCGCGAGCAGATAGTTCCAACAAGGGCGATTTCCAATACATCAAATCGGTGGCGTGCGGGGAATGTCCGTCTAAACCCAGGGCGTGGCCAGCCTCATGGATGATAAGAGATTTGAACGCGCGCAGCTCCTGCTCCTGGTAATCGCCGGCGTCGGCGCTATGCAATGAGATTCTGATGCTGGCTAATTGCAAATGAACACGACCGTCGGAATCCGTGATCTCTTCAAATCCGGTGTGTCCTCCGGAGCTGCCCAGCCCGTCTGGTGCTCGTGTGATCGTGATGTCCGCTTCGTCGGCATTTGTTGTTTCTGTCCAACGCAAAAATGTTTGATGTTCAGTCCAAGCATTGAAAGCGTCTAAAATAGTCGTTCGAAGAGTGGTATCGAAGCCGGTGGCGTCGCTGCGATCGACAAAAATCTTCAATGGCAGTTTTTCCGGACCCCAACGGCGTGTGGTGATGGAGTCGAGATAATTGTCAGCATCCGGTTTTGCATTGTCCCGTAAATTTAAGTAGTCATTGATTCCCCAGATTAAGCCGGAGAAGCCTTCGACAGCCGCGTGATCTGGTTCGGCCAGGCGAAATTCTTCGTACAATTGGATCGATTTATTGAACAGCTGCTGTGCCCGATCCGCCTGTCCTGCCAGATCCAGGGCGAGTGCCATGTCGTACGCAAAGGCAACGTGAAAAGGCAAGTTCGTTTCCATTCGTGACATGATCGCGTCCGCTTGCTCGAAGAGGCTGACGGCGTCAGCGAAGTTAAGCGCATCGCGAGTTTTCATTCCGCGGTCGTAGAGTTCAATCAGCTCGTTAAAATCATCGGCACCCAATGCGGATTCCTCGCTGGCATCGCTTCCCGTTTATTTCGAGGCAAATTCTACAAGGTCTTCGAATCTTGTGGCTGTTCAATTTTTATAGTTTCGCGCGAGGCAACCTTCGCATCTGGTGTGTTTGCCAATTCCGGGGCTGCTGCTGCCGCGACCGGAGTTTTAACATTGTCCTGCGGTTTGGAGCCCGTGGCTTCCGTCTCCAACAGTTTTGCCCGCTTAGCTTTTTGCTCAGCGATCGATTTTTTCCACATCATATAGACCAGAACGATCACTATTGCGCCACCATTCATAATCATAAATTCGCTGCTATACAGGTTGATGCGCCACCCTGGTCGCCACGACGTTTGATGATGCATAAGATTGCCGGTTGCACCAAGCGCCATCGCACAGGACAAAACAGCCAGCCCAAGCCGGATCTTTTGTGCACGGACGTGATCCTTGAAGAAGAAAAAGCTGCTCCAGAGGCTGATGAATAGCTGACCGCAGATGTAGAACGGCAGGCTGATCGCAAAGTGGGTGCCGTTTGGTATGCTGCGTGAAAAGTACATGAGCGCAATCGAAGCGATCACCGGCAGCGCATAAACCAACGGAGACAGCGGTTCGAGCTGCTCTGGATTGATCGAGCTTGCTTCGTCGTTGGAGCTAACTTCGATTTTGTTGTGCGAAATTCGATAACACGACAGGGTCAGTGCGATGCTGCCGAGGTTCATCAGAGCCGCGATGACGTAATCCGTCGTCAGAAGATGCGGCGAGGCCAGGAACGTCGCCTGGTAAAACAAATTGCTGACGACACCAAAAGCGGCAACACATAAGTACATCAGCATCGTAATCCGGAACTGTTTAAATCGATCCACGCCGCTGTAGAAAAAGAGCGTCACAACGATGCAGATGGCAAGCTGAAGTGTGACCGCAACCCAGGGCGTGATGAACACTGGCACTTTCATGAAGTGCGGCAAGTAAATGATGGCACCAGTCATCACAAGCAGTATCAGACCGGTTATCGGCGAGGGTTTCCAGTATGTGTCGTAGACGGTTTTTGCAACCATGTCCCTAGATCCATCAGTAAAGGAGACTATACCCGTGTGGAGTGTCTTTAAAAGCGACCGATATTTTTTATGTACTGCGGCGGCGGGCAGCGGTGGTGTATTTCAACCGCTAGCGGTTGAAAATCAAAAGTCATTGGTCGACAGCGGCTGCAAGCTGTTAGAAAAGTTACCATTGGAGGGAATGTAGATTAGCGCGGGTGCTTGATCGGGTGTAGATGGATGGTTGTAAAAATGGACCATGTGGCGGCTGAAAAACTAACCGAATGGAACGAGCACATTCAGACTGCTGAACGCGCACAACGCAGTGGCAAATATGACTTTGCCGAAGCGACGTGGATGCTGGCGGTTGAGGAGGCTGAATCCTTCGGGACGCACGATCACCGGTTGGCGTATACGCTCGAGAAACTGACCGAATGCCTGTGGTTTCAAGGTCGGCTTGATGAGGCGCTGCGATTCGGCAATCGGGCGCTTGAAGTTTACGAAGCCGCTCTGGGACCGAGTCACAATGACGTTGGCTCAATGGCTTACAACGTGGCGATGGTCTATCACGTTTTGAACTATCTTCCTGAGGCCGAGAAGCAGTACAAGCGGGCTCTGGCGATCAAGACTGGTGGTTTAGGAGCTAAACATCCTGATGTAATCAAGGTTTTGGGCAGCTTCGCGGATTTGCTCGTCAAGCAGGGCCGCGAGGAAGAAGCGGCGCAATTGCGTGCGACGGAAAAGGTAGTCACATCAGCTAACTGGAGTCAGACCAATTCCGGTCGCGATGTAGGCGGTCAGGCTTTGGGCTTTTCGCCGTCGCCCGGTAGTTTGTCAGGTAATTATCAATCCTTCCGACCGACTGATGGCGGCGTTTCCGGGTGCTATCCACCGGTGGTTGCTGAGCCTGGAATAAACAGTCAAACGATCAATCCGTCCACTCCCGGGGCGTCGCCTGGCGAACCGCGACCGGCACATTCGTCGTTGATAAATCAGATTCGCAGAGCAAGCGCTGAAAAGCCTTATCAACGAGGCCTTGAGGCGAACCCTGCTGCGGATCTGACAGCCGACAATAAACCGAGTCTTGTGGACCAACAGCTGGCTAGCGCCCAGGTTGAGGATGATGAGCCGCCAAAAGCGGCGGCGATTCCCGAACGAGATCTTCATGCGGAGTTGAGTGCCAGGCTGGTTTTGCCGATTAGTTCGTCATATGGAAGAAGTTTTGACGAGCTGAAAGCGGCGGCAGAAAAAGGTCTGACAGAAGGCAATCTGACAATGGCGGAGGGCGCCTGGCGAGAAGCGATGACGCTCGCGCGCGGCGAGAATTCTGACAATCCGACTTACTGTTTTGTTCTTGAAACGCTGGGAGAAGTTTATCTGAGACAACAGAACTTCGAGCGCTCGGAGCATTGTTTGCGCACCGCATATGGTATTAAGAAACGCGTGCTCGGCGATCAACATGTCGCCGTGGCAATGACCGCGAGCAACCTGGCGCGATTGTATTACGTCATGTATAAATTCGATGATGCTGAAAAATTTGGTGAAGAAAGTGTCAAGATAAACGAGAAAATCACCGGCGTCAACAGCCTGGAAACGGCTACAGCAATGCATAACCAGGCGACGGTTTTTCACGTGCAGAAAAAATATGCACAGGCTGAACCATATTACGAACGCGCCATGAAGATCAAACAACTTCAACTCGGTGGCGATCATCCCGACACCGTGCGGATCTTGAAGAGCTATGCCGCGCTACTGCGGGCCACTCACCGCGAAGAACAAGCGGAGATGCTCGACCAGTGCGTGACTGGAATGATCAGCGGACGCTGGCGCGCAGTCGAGATCAAGCCTGATCAACCTGAAGAAGGTTGGTGGAAACAAGCGATCTTCGGCGACGACTAGCGCCTGTAGCTGCTGGGAAAAGCTAGTCTTCGACGACGATTAGCGCTTGTAGCCGATGGAAACAAGAGATCTTCGGTGACAGATTAGTACTTGAAGCTGTGTAGCTAAGCGATCTGCCGACGATTAGCGCTCGCTTGAAATACGCGATCTTCGGCGACCAATTACACCTTCCGGCGTTAAGCTATCTTGAACGTTTTATCGTCCTGTTCAGCTGCGCTAAAAACTGGTTTAGCCTTTTCGGTTTTTAATTGCCGAGACAATTAGTGCCAACATGACCACGCCTAGCACTGCAATTGAAATCGCCCATACAACATCGACAAAATTTCTAACGGATGCGGAACTTGCGGAGTCGAGATGCGCTTTGGATGCGACGGTTGAGTCGATTTCAAACGAATCGAAATAAGTTCTGACAATTGGGTTGTCTGTACCGGCGCTGGCAAGCAGTTTGTAAGCGACGTCTCCGGCTGTCGAATAGACGACGCGGACTGTTGCGAGATCGGCGTCGTTTGTTTTAAATGAAATCTGTTTGCCGTGCCAACCTTGACCTGTCACATCACTGACTTCCTTTGTCACAAGTGATTTGTGTTTTTGGTTCAGTTGCTGTTCGATTGTATTTACGGCTTCCTGGTAATAATCGAACTGCGCGCCCTCGTTTCGACTTTTGGTCATATAGGAACCGTCAGCTACGAGAAAGTCGATATCGTTAGCTTGCTGGTAGTACATGACTTGTGGGCGGCCGGTTTTGTTGTCGGTTCGGCGCTTGACGTTGGCGGGCATCAAAACACGGAAGTCGCCGGCAGGGGGTGTGAAGACCTGCCAACCATCAGGGATTTGCAGGTCGGGTTTAGAAGCGGCAGTGGAAGGTTTAGTGGATCCTGGTTCAGCGGAGCCTGGGACGGCGCTGGAGGTTTGCGCAGCTGGCGTTTCCGCAACGGCTGTTTTGGCAGCGGGCGTTTCCATAGCGGACGCTTCCGCAGCGGAGGTGAGTGCAGCAGACGTTTCCGTTTCAACACCGGGTGATTTCGCAGAGGCTGTCAGCACCGAGAAGGCAAAGCCAATCACCAGCATTAATAATAGTTTTTTCAAGTTCGAAGGTGCTTCAAAAGTGGGTCCACGTTCCGTATGAGAGCGCAACTTACCAACTCTAACACGAAGAATTCTTAGGGTTATCCTAAGTGACGATCTGATCGGCGCGCAAAGTAATAGAATATGCAATCTACTCGGGCGCTGGCGAGACGCTGAAAGCTGGAGGTTTCATGGGACGATTGTCGACCATAAATTTCAAAAAGTGGATTGATGAAAACAGGCATCTGCTGAAGCCTCCCGTCGGCAACAAAATGGTTTGGGAAGATCGCGACACGATTGTCATGGTCGTCGGCGGACCAAACTCGCGCACGGATTATCACGTCAACCAGGGCGAAGAGTTCTTTTATCAGGTCGAAGGCGACATCGTTCTCAAAGTGATTGAAGAAGGAAAGCCCGTCGACATCAGCATCAAGGAAGGCGAGATTTTTCTTCTGCCCGGCGGAGTGCCGCACTCGCCGCAGCGTCCGGCAAACACGATCGGACTTGTGATCGAACGCAAGCGCGTGCCCGATGAAATCGACGGCTTTGTTTGGTATTGCGAGAAGTGCGGAGAAAAGCTCTACGAGGAGTTTTTCAAGCTCACAAATATCGTGACGCAGTTTCCACCAATCTTCGAACGGTTTTACAGCAACGCTGAAAATTGTACTTGCAAAAAGTGCGGAACGATAATGGAGAAACCCGTGAAAGTCGCAGAACCAGCGCAGATGTAGCGTTGATTGGCGCTGATGGTTGATTAGAGTTTTGAGTAATCAAAACAGTTCGACCAAACTCAGTGAGTCCGAAACCAAATGCAATTCGAGAGATTTAAACGCTCAGCAAAATCAAGTTCTTCTGTCAGGAGTCAATTGTGTTAACCAGTGCGGTAAAGTTCGAAAATTCAGAAGCGTTTGCTCGAGAGCTTGACTCACAGGACGAACTGTCGGTTTACAGGAACGAATTTTTCATTCCAACGCGAGAGTCGTTAGACGGCAAGGCACCACGAGCGGTGCAACAACCGGAAGGCGAAAAGTGTATTTACCTTGCTGGTAATTCACTTGGATTGCAACCGAAAAATGTTCACAAGTATATTTCGGAAGAACTGGAAGATTGGGCTAGCTTCGGCGTCGAGGGGCACTGGAACAGCCGCCACCCCTGGTTGCCCTACCACGAATTTTTGACAGAGATGAGCGCGCGTGTGGTTGGTGCAAAACCAATCGAAGTCGTCGTCATGAATACGTTGACCGGAAACTTACATCTTATGATGGTTTCCTTTTACCGTCCTGAAAAAACGCGATACAAAATTCTCGTTGAAGCAGGCGCGTTTCCATCCGATCAATACGCGGTGGCTTCGCAGGCGAAGTTTCACGGTCACGATCCGAAGGACGCAATCGTCGAGTTGAAACCTCGACAAGGCGAGGACACACTGCGGACCGAAGACATTCTGGATGTTTTGGATAAACAGGGCGAAACGATCGCATTGGTTTTGCTAGGCAACGTCAACTATCTCACCGGTCAAGCTTTTCAAGTTGCGCCGATTGCTGCCAAAGCGCATGAGAAGGGCTGCAACATCGGACTCAATTTGGCACACGGCGCCGGAAATCTTCATCTCCAATTGCACGATTGGGACGTCGATTTTGCAGTTTGGTGCAGCTATAAATATTTGAACTCCGGACCTGGAAGCCTGGCCGGATGCTTTGTTCATGAGCGTCATCAAAACAATTTTGACCTGCCTAGATTTGCCGGATGGTGGGGACACAATAAAGAAACCAGATTCAAAATGGGACCGGAATTTGAACCGCTACCGGGCGCCGAAGGCTGGCAGCTCAGCAATCCGCCGATCTTCCAGTTGGCGGCACTGCGCGCTTCGCTGGAACTTTTCGATAAGGCCGGCATGAAAAACCTGAGAGCAAAAGGCGATTTGTTGACCGGATATCTCGAGTTTCTGCTCAGCGATATTTCTAAAACCTATTTGTCGATTATTACACCGTCCGATCCGTCGCAGCGCGGATCTCAGCTATCGATCAGGTTTGTGGCGAACCCGAAGGAGATGCTCGGCGCCTTCAAAGAAGAAGGTGTGATTTGTGATTTCCGCGAGCCGGATATTATTCGCGCGACGCCAGTGCCGCTCTACAACACGTTTGTGGACGTATACAAATTTGCGCAGATCATCAGACGATTTGCTAAAAACGGTTAAAACTTACGGATGAATTTGCAATGACAGAAGCGACCGATGAACGACAAGTTGATATCCTGATTGTAGGAGCGGGGCTGGTAGGCTCTTTGGCGGCGGTGTTTCTGGCGCGGCGTGGATTTGCGGTCGACGTTTATGAACGTCGACCTGATATGAGAAAAGTCGGCATCAGCGCCGGGCGTTCGATCAATTTGAACATCTCTTGTCGCGGACTGGAAGCACTCAGGCGGATCGGCTTGGTGGATGACGTTCTTCCTGAAGTTGTTCCAATGATGGGGCGCATGATGCACTCGCGTGATGGCGCTCTCACGTATCAAGCATACGGAAAAGATGATACCGAATATGGTAACTCCGTTTCGCGTGGCGGTCTAAACAAACTGCTGATGGACAAGGCTGAAGCCACAGGGCAAGTGCGTTTTCATTTCAACATGAAAGCACAAGACTCTGATTTCGATCGCAATTCAATTACGTTTCTGGATGAAAACAACAAAACTGTAATCGTTCGGGCCGCAGTTATTTTCGGCACAGACGGCGCGGCCTCGGCTGTGCGCGAGCAAATGATGAAGCTCGATGATTTTGAAAGTTCAGTCGAGCAACTTGATTATGGTTATAAGGAGCTGTATATCGCGCCCGCTGAAGACGGCGGCTTTAAGCTGGACAAGGGCGCGCTGCACATATGGCCGCGCGGCACTTACATGCTGATTGCGCTCCCGAATTTTGACGGCAGTTTTACCGTCACGCTATTTCTTCCGTACAAAGGCGATATAAGTTTTGAGAAGCTGACAACAGAACAATCCGTTCGCGATTTCTTTACCGAGCATTTCGCTGATGCGGCAGAACTGATGCCTGATTACGTTCAAGCGTTTATGAATAATCCAACCGGACATATGGAAACTGTAAAGTGCCATCCCTGGAATGTCGGTGGTCAATGCTTGTTAATGGGTGATGCCGCCCATGGTATCGTTCCTTTCTTCGGACAAGGCATGAATTGTGGGTTTGAAGACCTTTCTATCTTTGACGAATGCGTTGAAGATCATATTTCGCAAGGCGGCACAATCTTTGTAGAAAGACGCTCACATCACCGAGAAGACGAGCGCCGAAACTTCGGCAAGCTGCTTCACGACGGCGAAGCCAACTGGTTGAGAGTGTTCACCGACTTCTATGAGCGGCGCAAAGATAATTGCGATGCAATCGCCGACATGGCGGTCGAGAACTTCATTGAAATGCGCGACAAAGTTGGCGATCCGAAGTTTCTTCTAGCCAAAGGCGTCGAGAAGATTCTCGAGAAGAAGTTCCCGGGCAAATACATTTCACGATATTCACTGGTCACGTTCAGCAACGTGCCATATCGATTAGCTCAACAAGCAGGCACCATCTGTGATGGCATACTGGCGGAGCTAGTAGCGGGAATTGAGAAACCGGATCAAGTAGACCTTGCGCTTGCAGAACGCCTGGTCGACGAGCGCCTGGCTCCCATGCTTGTTGATCGCCCCGAGTTGAAAACTAAACTGACGGCAAAGTAAAGCGTGTTTACTTGTTCGTCATCCTCGCCCTGCACGACCTTCGAAGTCGGCAATTTCAGCACCATGCGGTTGAAATCCCTCGAGTGGATCGCTTGCCGGATTGGTTGAGTTAATATTTTCAACCGCTAGCGGTTGAAAATATTCGAGCCGAAACCCGGTTGCCGAATTCGTCGACTTTATAATTTCAACCGCTAGCGGTTGAAAATTCCTGGGCGAAACCCCTCTTGTCGATAGACAGCGTTTCGCTAACAACTATCTATTTATAGCGGTACGTTCACTAGCCACGCTTGAGTTCAAATTCCTTGAGCGTCGATGTGAGGTCTCGTCCCTCCAGCCTGATTTTTAATTCGTTGTCGAACAGAACCGCAACTACCGCGAATATGCCGCTTGAAGCGGTTCCGATCATGATTTCCATCACCAGCCGCGGTATCAGTGTCAGAATTTTAATTGCGTCCTTATTGAGAATTCCGAGCGCTTGAAGGGTGCCTTCAGCGATTGCTGTAATCATGATTGGAAGTTCCAGGCAATTGATGACAATCGCAGTTAAAAACGTGACGAAAATTACAAGCATCGGCGCGCGCCGGCAATGAAACCAGAATTTGGCGAATCCTTGTTTTATGGATCGTTCGGATACAAGCGCGTTGTAGGCTGGAAAAAGATTGAGAATTGCAAGCATGCGAAAAGGCAAAACCCACAATACGACCAGCACAATGTAAGATCCAGTCGCTTGCATGGTATCTGCGACGGACTCGGTCGTTTCGATGTGATTGATGAAAATCAACAGCAACGACGACCAGATTGCCTCCGTAAGCTCGATACCAATCGTGGGTAAGTAAATCCAGAGCATCCTGAAGTCACGCGCGCGTGCGGCCGCGGTGTCCAGGTTGGTTTCTTCGCCGGTCATCAGGAGCCAGAGCGTAAGTGTTTTTACGCGCAGCCACCAAACGCAAAACCAGATAATTAGAAGGCAGGCAATAAGTAGAGGTATTCTGATATCGAACGGAGTGGCGGAATTTCCGCTTTCCAGAGGCGTCCACAAGTACTCAGCAATATAAAGCAGCAGTTCCCAGCCTAAAACATAGATCGTCACCGCACTCAAGTACAGTTTAAAAACGAACTTGAAATTAGCGGGCACAAAGCGCGCGGCCCGACCGACAAGATCGCCTATCGATAATGAACTGTTCGGAAGTTCGAATTGCAATGATACTGGGTTGTTGGTTTCGGGCATGATACTGCTGATAGTGGCGCTGTCTGGTCAGGCTCGGGTCGCCTGATAAGCGTAACCCCTTGGCTACATAAATTCTCGAGTTGGTGTGGAACAAGTGAACTGAGGGAGCGTCTTAGCCCCCTATTGGCAAAGAACCCCTGGCAATTGCTATAACTATAGAATCCCAGTTTATTCCCTTACCAGTCTTCGAAGCAGCCCATATATGCTCCCGAGTGAAGAAACCACATGCGTGCCGAAGCCCGACCCGTATGCCGGCAAAGTAATCGATAAGTATCGACTTATCGAACGCCTTGGCGCCGGAGGAATGGGCTGGGTTTATCGTGCAGAGCAAGCTCGGATAAAGAGACATGTTGCTGTCAAGTTGCTGCCGTTTACCATGGGCAACGACGAGGTCAACGTCAAACGCATCGAGCGCGAAGCCACGGCAATGGGCAACCTGCGTCATCCCAATATTGCCACGATTTTCGATTTCGGCTTTTCTGACGAGGGTCAGCCGTACCTGGTAATGGAACTTATTTCCGGCCGCAGCCTGGGAAATTTGCTGCTGGAAGAAAAGACGCTCGAGCCGCTGCGCGCCATCAAGATCATGGCTCAGATCGCAGATGCCATGGATTATGCGCACAAAAACAGCATCATTCATCGTGACTTGAAGCCGGACAACATCATGCTCACCTGGGAGCACAAAGATGATTTTGTCAAAATTCTCGATTTTGGGATCGCCAAATCGGTGGACACTGTCATCAATGTGTCTCAGTCCCTGACTCGCCCAGGAACGGTTGTGGGTAGCCCGCTTTATATGAGCCCGGAACAATGCCTGGGGCAAAAATTGGACTCCGGCAGTGATATCTATTCGCTCGGAGTCGTGCTCTATGAGGCGGTCACCGGCACCGTGCCCTGCAAAGGCGCCACCATGTATGAAACTATCTGGAAAAAAAGCACGGAAGCACCGCCGCTTTTTCCCGATCATTGCGCGGAATGGAAGGACCTGGAAAGGCTGGTCCTGAGCTGCCTTGCACCCATGCGTGCCGATCGACCGGAGTCTATGCTGACAGTTCGCGACATGTTGCTCGCGCTACAGCCTGCCACTGTTGACCTGGCGATGCCGGCCAGTGTGCAGATCTCGGCCACTGCTGAAAGTGCTGCGATTGCGCAGAGTCCTGCAATCAATATTCCGCCACTGACGCAGAACGCTATTGATGTATACGACGAACGAGCCTTGACGCCCGTCGCCCAGGATGTGAACATGTTAGATGGCGACACTGCAAATGATAATTCGTCGGGTCAAATCGTATTGCAAACGCCATCACAGGTGATGGCATCTATTTCTGACGTGACGGGGCAGGATAATACTGTCTTAACATCGTTTGCGCCCGACACGGCTAATGAAATCGAAGCTATAGCCAGCGGAATCGAAACTGAGGCGTCTTTTGCAACCGTTTCAACCGGGCACGTTGTATCGGGAAAGCATAGCAAGTTCAACTTCAACCTCGACCGAAAAACGATCGCCGTTGCCGCAGGAGCTGTAATCGCTCTTGGCGGGTTGTCGTTCAATCTACTCTCTGGTGGTGCCACCAGGGGCGGTGCGTTGACTGAACCGTCAGGTTTGCCCAGTGTCAACACGATTGCGCCGGTCTCGGCTGTTTCCACTGAATCGCGAAATTCGAGCCGAGTGTCGGATCTGGGCGATCCGATGAAAGCTAGAGCGATCAATTCGGACGGCACGCCGGCGCTTTCCAATACTGCGAAGCCTTCCCGTTTCACTCCTGAAAATTTAAGCGGTAGCAAACCAGCAAATTCGAGACTGTCTTCGGGTCCAGCCGAAGCTCCATCATCTTTGAACGGAAACGCTGCAATCCCGACGGCACCTTCGCGTCCGAGCGCCAGTAAATCGTCAGCTAGATCGGCTCCGAACGTCACGGTCACTCAACCCGGTTCGCCCAAATCCAGATTGAGCGCTGCGAAGCGCCAGGCTCGCATTCGTCGCTCGGTAGTGCAAAGGCAGCCCCGAAGCGGAACCACCAAGCCCCACGGACCGCTCAAGCGCTTCTGGAAGCATTTAAGGAATGCTCGCTTCTAATTTCGACTAAGGGTATGATGTAACTGACTCCGATGCAGTGCACCAATGCCCGAATTCAACGAGAATCCGCGCCCTCGGCCGCCCGACCCTTATGTGGGTCGAGTGATAGACAAGTACACGCTGGTGTCGAAGCTTGGTACGGGCGGAATGGGGCTGGTTTATCGCGCGGAGCAATTGCGCATAAAGCGTCACGTCGCCATAAAACTGTTGTCGGCAAAGCTAATTCATGACCAGGTCAATGTCAAACGCATCGAGCGCGAAGCTGCTGCCATGGGCAATTTGCGTCACCCAAACATTGCCACGTTTCACGATTTCGGCATCTCCGACGGTCAGCCTTATCTAGTCATGGAGCTGATTTCGGGGCGTAGCTTTGGGGAAGTTATCGATGAACAAAAACGACTCCACCCTGAGCGAGTAATCAAGATCGCCGCTCAGGTCGCCGATGCGATGGCGTACGCGCACAAGCAGGGTTTGATTCACCGGGACCTGAAGCCGGACAACATCATGCTCGACGATGAGCACACGGATGACTACGCTAAAGTTCTCGACTTCGGAATCGCCAAATCCGCAGAGGACCTCAGTCTTACTCAATCGGGCGTGCTGATTGGCAGTCCGCTCTATATGAGCCCGGAGCAATGCCGCGGTGGCAAACTCGATTACAGATCCGACATTTATTCGCTCGGCGTGATCATCTACGAGGCAGTCACTGGGCTGGTTCCATGCAAAGGCGAAACTCTGATTGAAACGCTGAGCCGCAAAACCATGGAGCAGGCTCCGCCGTTTCCGCCCGGGTTTTCCGACTGGACAGGATTGGAACAACTGACTCTGGCATGTTTAGCTACAGAACCGGAAGATCGCCCGCAATCGATGGCGCTCGTTCGTGATGCGCTATTCGGGCTGCTCAGTCCGGGCTCTGTTTCCATGTCGATCTCGTCACTGCACCGCCCGCGCAATCCCGGAGCTTCCGGGGCCGGTGCCGCGATGGGCGGATCGACCCAAAATCAGACTCAAGGTGACATTCAGGATTCGAACATTGACAGTCCTGAGTCACAAACCCGCACAACGAATCCTTTTGTGACACGCGGACAACCAGGACGAACAACTCAAACGCAGTCGCGAAGCACGGCTGGACGTTCCGCTCGAGGACGAACAACCCAGAGCCAGACGCGCAGTCAGCAAGGACAACGCCCTCCAGTGCTCGATGAAACAGGACAAATATACAGACCTGTAATTTCAAGCAAACAGATGATCGTGATTGGATCGGCTGTCGGTGCGATGTATTTGATGTCGATGTTAGCGGTCGGAACGTTTTTCGTGTTCAACTCTCAGCACGGCATTTTGACTTCTATTTTAAGACCGCAAACAACATCAACGAGTAATGCGTCAGGCGGCAGCGTTTCAGCTAGTCCTAAAGCTCCTGGCACCGCGGGTAGTGGTAACGCTAATAGTAGTACGGATGTTGTTGGTGCCACCGCTGGTGTCAGTCCAATCAACTTGCCCTGGAATAAAAATCAATCCAAAAATACTGCGTCTACTCGAAATGTCGAACCCGTCGATACTTCAACCGCGACTTCTAAACCGCAGATTAAGCCGACCGCGAAAAGTAAGCCTGCAGCTCAAGTTGTAAGAACTGCTCAGGCGAAAACAAAACCCTCGAAATTAAAAGAGCAAGTCTCCCGCCAGCAGAGCGTTCCAGAGACTCGCATTCGATACCGGTACGGTTCATCGAGCGACAATGTAAATTCACAAGTAACGAACTCAAGCTTCTCGAACCAAAGCGCAACTACACCTTCGAATTCTGCCACCAATAGTTATAGTGGCGACGGCTATGAAACGAACTCAGTAGCGCGAACCAACCGTGTCGCACGTCAGCGTCTGCAAGCGGACCGTGAAGTGAAAGAGCATCGCAGGCTAATGCTTCAGGCCGCCATGCAACAAAGACAAGCTTCGATAAGAGAGACCGCTGCTGCGCGTGAAGCTAGTGCCGCCAATGTGCAGCGAGTAAACGACCTCGATGCCTCCAGAAGGCAATTTGGTGGTGGCAGCCAATGGGGCAAGGATACAGGTTCGCAGTATTACGGCGGCGGTGGCAACAGTTACTACGGCAATTAAAGTCGTGATACAGTCAGTTGCGTCTTGGTCCGCTGCCCCGAGGAGCCTTTATGGTTCCTTGGGGCAGTCAATGTTCAGTGTCCTTTGTGTCGGAACTATCACAAGCATTTGTTGATCGGCGTTTGCAAGCACATGTAGGACAAATTGCACATCTACACAGAATGAACCTAAACGTCGGAGACTCTGAAACGCTTGTGTGGTCGGTGAAGAGGTGAATTTTACTGTTGTCTGTATGTAGTTTTTTTGTAGAGTCGTGAAGACGAACTTAGTCTTCGGAATTGAACGTATCCGTCGTGCTGAGCGTTTAAAAGTTTAGAGATCCGTCGGCGGAAGGTACAGAATCGTCTGTCGTGCTGGCTCATTGTCGACAGTCTTATAGGAGCAGCGTTATCACAAACTGTCAGATCACGATGTCGTTTTTCGACCATGTCTTTCGTGATCGATGTAATCGGCTTGTCGAGCCAGTAAATTTTGGGAACACATGGCGATAATGACCAGTGAATTCCTCAAGGCGCTTGATGTAAAAGGCACCTGAGATAATCGATTGGAACCCCTCCAATGAAACGACATCGCGGAAGTTCCTAACTGAGCATTCCGCTGGCAGGAGAGCTTCTCCCTGTGTAGGCTAAAAGTTGCGCATACAAATTTTCTACAAGCTCGACGGAGATGGACGCGCTCCGCATGCGCAGGTCAAATCCTATTGTCGGCGTCACCGAATGCGGTGCAGATCGAATCTACAAAGCGCCTACACATTCGCTATAAATTCGGCGGCACCACCCTTGTCTTTGTTCTACAACAAATATCACACTCCATCGTGCGGATTTAGAAGTTCTTTCTCGTCTTCAATTAAAAATTCAACGAATGCTTTGGTGACCGATGAGCCGTCCTCTCTGTGAATATCACTAATCTTTTGTATGCGTGCTTTTATATTTCGAATCGACCCGTCGCGCTGCAAAATATCGATTTCTTCCATCGACTCTCTTTGATGAGCAGAGACGATTTTCTGCCAAGACTGTGCTGAAAACTTGCTCTCTATCGATTGGACCTTTCCTCGCCATGACCGATCAGGATATGATGTGATAATTGGTTCGTCGTCCACGGTGATGAAGTTTAATCGCCTCCATTCACGATAGAGTTTTTCGCCAACCAGAACGCGAATCGGACCTTGACCCAGCTCAGACAGAAGCCCTTGTTGCGCTGCCTCAAGAATTAATTCCGGCTCCATGCGTTCCGGCGCGCGAACTGCTGTTGTTCTTCCGGTCGGTGCTTCAAGACAAATAGTGTGTTCGTCGATAATAGGGTCGAATTCGATAGCAGCAATAGTCAGGTTTTTAAGATAAGAACTAGTACGAGACGCTGCCACCACTCCTGGTGTCCTCTTAAACAATGGTTGTTTCGCCATGTGCGAATCAATGTCGTGCCTTATATCACGAGGCAACAACAAGTCGAATTTATTCTTCGCCCACTCCGTGCTAATCCGTTCGATTGATTCTTCAACGACCCTAACTGTCAGCTTTTCAGGTGCCTTGGAGCTGACTGCCATCTTCTTAAATTTTTCCAGAGTGACGTCCAAAAAATTTTTTGTGCCACCCAGATTAAGCGCAAGCAAGTCTTTTTCAATATATGAGATGGTCGGTACAAAGTCGTAAGCTGGCGAGAGCACTGGCTTTTGTGGATTACGATAAAGCAAGCTCCAGTTCTTCAGGTGCATGTCGCCATTGCCCGTTGCAATAGTGAACACAAGGCGGCGTACGAATTCACAATAACTTTCCTCTCCGGCCTCTGCCCAGAGAACTCGACCTATATGCGCGTAGCCCGCCTTTTCATACTTCTCTTGCGGATAAACTCCGTAGACCTGGGCGAAATCTTCCATGTGAACTCTGCCACCTGATACGGTGCGGTCAAATCTTTTTACCGCCAGGCTATCAGCGACAATGTTTTTAAAATCCTCCGGCAGCCCCTCGATGACTTTTGTCGGAATCAGCTTGAAATCAGGGACTTCTATCCCGACCATGCCGGCCAAGCTGAGCATTGAATATTCAGTTTCCGGGACCTGCAGGTGACGCTCGCTTGGTAGCTTGACTATCCAAGAGCCTCCGGCGCCATCGGCCGGGACAGTGAATGTTCCTTTAGTCTCGACAATTGCCGAGAATTTCAGTTGCATTCCAGCTAACGAAAAGCGTAGCCTGCGTGGTTCTTCAGAGGTGGAAGCATCGAGGTCGCGCTGATCTAGACCTGACAATTCGCCAAGCGGCGTTGCTATTACCGCTCCAGGCAAATCGAGACCGAGTGCGCCCAAGAGAAAAAACTCCCGAGCGGTATTTATTGAAAGTTTGCGCGCCAGATAGTCTCGTAAATGGCCTTCGGGAAGCAGATTGGAAAAAAACGGACTGAGCCGTGGACCGGTTCTGGTTCTGCCTGGAATGAGCGCGCCCAAGGACCCTTTGTGAGACATGCTAAGAATTGGCCGATTCTCATCGTTTTCATAACTTGGGTCAAAAGCAAAAACGATCGTGTCATCAACCAGTCTTGTCAGCGTGCCGACCAGTCGCTCATTGAGCCGTATCTCCAGAGTGTTGGGACTAAAAGACAATTGCACCTCACTCCTCAAGATTGTCGAGTGTATAGAGAGGCTGTGCAGTTTGCGTTAGACCGGCTGAACTTGTGAGCGCAGTCACTGTTGGAACCATCGCATCCGGCACCAAGAGCAAATCCAGGTTGAGATATCGGGCGATGTCAATCAAGCTCGTGAGCCGAAGGTCGAGCTTCCCGCTTTCAATGCGCGAGATATAGCTCTGTGGAACGCTCAAGCGTTTCGCCAATTCTGTCTGTGTAAGGCCCTTTTGCTTTCGAGCTTCGATCAACGCCTGAACAATTGATTGAAAATTATGCTTCATTTTATATTCCTTGACTCAATTATATCCACTGAAGCATATTCGAGCAAGAAAATATCTCTTATCGAGCATAATTTATCACTGTATATCTTTTAAGATATGGTAATTCCAAGACCAAGTCAGAGTCACGATTTGTGACTCGGGTTGGCGAATTATTGTCATTTTTTGACTTCGCCCTAACCTGAAGGTGAAACGTCCAGCTATCACCATTTATGTGTGCGAAGTATTTGTTGTGCACCCAAGTTTGGCTTTTATTAGGATGCCGATGTTATGTTGGCAGCCGCTATAATTCAGGCATTCCTCGAATGATTGGTTAGTGAGACGCGCTCACCGTAAGGTTTTCGATCTCGACTAGTTCCGTATCGTCGGCAGGTTTGTAGCCGAAAATTCTTGAATAGAAATAGAACTCGCCTTCGATCGTGCGCTTGATATTTTCGGCTTTGCGGAATCCGTGCTGCTCGCCTTCATACGCGATGTAGGCAACGGGCAAGCCCTTCTTCTTGAGCGCGCTGACCATGGCTTCTGCTTGCGATGGTGGCACCACTGCGTCTTCTAAACCCTGGAAAAATATGACCGGGCAGTTCAATTTTTCAGTGTAATGGATTGGCGATCGTTCGATGTAGAGCTGTTTCATCTCAGGATATGGACCGACAAGGTAGTCGCCGTATCGTGATTCGAATTTATGCGTGTCGGCGCAAAGCGCCTCGACGTCACCGATGCCGAAGTGGCTGGCGCCTGCTTTGAAGTCGTCGAGGAAAGTCAGTGCACATAATGTTGTGTAGCCGCCAGCGCTACCGCCGGTGATGGCAAGACGATCGCCGTCGACTAGTCCTTTTTTTACAAGATATCGCGCGGCGTTGGCGCAATCGTGCATGTCGACTACGCCCCAGTTGAACTTGAGGCGATTCCGATATTCTCTGCCGTAGCCGGTGCTGCCGCCGTAGTCTACATCGACAACTGCGATTCCGCGACTCGTCCAATATTGAATGCCGAGGCTGAGTACGGAAGATGTGCTTCCGGTCGGTCCACCGTGGCTTTTCACCAGCAGTGGTGGCAGTTCACCTTGGGGCGATTCGAAGTCTTTGTTTGTCGGCGCGTAGAAATAGGCATAGGCAGTTAATCCGCCTTCAGTGGGAAACTCGATCACTTGTGGTTTGGCAAGGTAACCCGGATCGATAGTGATCGAATTACTCTTTTGAACGGTTTCGAATTTTTTGCTGGCTGGATCGAATTTCACGATAGCGGTAGGCGTGCTGTGATTGCCGGCTTGCATGCCGACTTGCTTTCCGTTGCTTGTGATGTACCAGAAGTTCGTGAATTCGCATGGAATGGTTTCCATCGTAAATTTTAAAGGAGAATTTTCTGAGATGATCCCTAATTTACAAACACCATCTTCGTTGTACTGGCAGATCATTCGTCCACCGTCGAGAAAGGCGTATGTAGTCATTCCGAATACCCATAATGGCATTCCGAATTCGGCGGACATGTTTGCCACTGGGTGAATTTTGGTTTTGCCGGCGATCGCATCGTCAGCATTTTCCAATACGTATAGATTCCACCAGCCGGTTGGATCGTTGACGAAGAACAGCTTACCATCGGCTGACCAGCCTGGTTGGAAGACTGACTCTTCGATACCGCCCGCGATCACAACGTCATTTTTAATCGTTCCTTTTTTGTCGAACGAAACTAAATGCAAGTCGGTTCCATCCCAGGGCATGTTCGGATGTCTCCAGCCCAAGTAAGCGAGGAAATTGCCGTCAGGACTCATTCGTGGGCAGGCATAGAAGTCATAACCGGAAACGATCGTATCTGGTTCAGCAGGCTGGAAGTTCTTATCGCCAACGTTCGATACATCTATGGAGACAAGCATGTTTTCAGGCTCTACGCCCTCTTTTGCATGTGATTCACCTACGCAAATAATACGTTTGCGTTGCCGATCCAGAGTCATGTCGGCATAGCGAAGTTTATTCTCAGGAGTTATGGCGATTGGCTCAGAGCCTTGCTGTTGAACGTATATGCGCTGATCTTTGAAGTTGACAAAATAGATTGTTCCATTTTCGATCATGAATGAAATGCCACCATACTCGTGCACCAGGTTTCGCACGTTGAAATCTTTAGGCAAAGCGTCTTCGAGCTTGCCGTCTTTTCTTCTGCGAACTAGCGCTTGCCGCCCGCCTTCGGAGGGGCGACCTTCGAGGAAATACATTTCGTCGCCGTCAAACGCTACTTCGCCCAATCGTAATGAATTGGAGGCGATCGTATCGGCGCTGATCGGTGACTTCCAAGAGCCGTATGGAGACCGGGTCTTTGCAGCGTTCATATTTCTTTCTCCTGACTATTGATCGAACTCCAGACCGTTTTGTCTGATCGTGAAGTTGACCACTGCTTGATCAAGGGTGAGCTTACCAGACTGAAGCAACTCATGCATGATCATGCCCGAGTCAATCAGAGCCCGGTCCTCGGGCTTGGCGTGGCTCAATAAAAAGCCGAGCAGTTCAGTGTTTTTAAAACTAATTTTGATAGCTTCGCGCAAATGATCTTTGCCGCTGGCGGGCTCGCCGTCTTTGCGGGCGTGTTTCATGACCGCTCCGATTAATTCCGGATTGGACATCACCATTTGCACGATGTCTTTCATCGAATCTTTTGTCAGATATCCGGACAAACGCAGGAAGTCGCAGAAGGAAACTTGTTTTTGAAATTCTGACGGTCGCAAGCCTGTCTTCATGAGCCCGTCTTCGGCGGTCAAACCGGATTTGTCGATATGCTTGAGGGCGCTTGTGGCGCGGTAAATGCTGAACCCTCCGCTCCAGACCATCTCCTGCAAGCGCAGGGCAGCTGTCAGCAATTCTTGTGACACCCAGCCCATCTCGATTAAAACTTCGCCCATCATCTTGTCGTTGGCCTTGGCCATCTCGACGGCAGATTGAACGTCAGCATCACTGAGCAGATCTGACGCGATCAGCAGTTCGCCTATGCGGAGTCTCTTGTCGTCGAGATCGCCATCGCGCCCTTCGAGCAACATCTGGATTTTCTCTTTGCGCAATTGTTCGACTGCGGCGGAGCGATCGACCTTGCCGAAGCGCACATCACGTTGCAGGTTTAACGCTAAATCCAGCGAAGGTTCTGACAGTTTACTGAGAAGAACCAGAACTCGACCGAGTGGCAAGCCACTGCCGTCACTGGCTTTCAGGGCTATGTCTACTTGTAGAGAACTGAGGTGCTCGGCGGAGAGAAGCAGCTCGCCCAGTCGCGTTCCGCGCGTGGCATAGGCGTCGACACCCAGCACGATCAATGCGTCAGAAAGAGTCCAGCGTTTGCGGTGCACAACGCCCATCGCCTCTCGCGCCGCTTCGGCGTCCAGCAAGCTGTCTTTAATCATGGACTGCGCTTCGATTGCGGCGCGCACAACTTCGTTGGTGACGAAGTCCAGCATCACCAGGCATTTCCCGAGCGGAAGCCCCGTGTGCTTCGACAGCACGAGGGCGCGTTTGATGTCAGATTCCGATACAACACCGAAGTAAGACAATAGAGTGCCGAGTTTTAAATCAGAAGGCCCGCCAGCCACGCCAGTATTTCCATTTTCAAAGTCGAGTGAGGGTTTCCACTTGGCATTGCGCCACTAAATTCACACCTACTGGATATTACCAAACATATAGCTTGCAGTGCTCCTAAATTGGAAGTATACGCGGAGTAATGTACGGAGTTCCGTGGTAAGAAAACCAATTTTGTGGCACAATCAGCAGTTACAAGTAGGTTGGTGAGATGTCTGAGCTCGTTGGCAAGACTGTGCGCATCAGGTATTTCGCTCTTTTGCGAGAAGAGCGCGGTCTTTCGGCGGAAACAATCTCGACGGAAGCGGCCACAGTCGGACAGCTTTACAACGAGATGCGAAGCAAGCACGACTTCTCCCTGCCGCAAGACCGCATGTCCGTGGCAATCAACGACCAATTTGCCAATTGGTCCGAGAAGTTGAATGATAACGATGTCGTAGTGTTTGTTCCGCCAGTTGCCGGCGGCTAAGAATCGACATCGGCGAGGATTGATGTTTCAACTGACCGACAAAATTATTGACGAAAACGAGCTCAAGCGGCTTGTGATGGATGAACGCGCTGGAGCGATTGTAACATTCGACGGTCGCGTTCGAAATCACAATGAAGGAAAAGCTGTCAGCGCGCTGGCTTACGAAGCTTATGACGAGCTGGCGATTAACGAAGGCGAAAAAATTATCAAAGAGGCAATGGCGCGTTTCGCTATTGTGAATGTGGCCGCCGCGCATAGAACCGGTGACCTCGCCATTAGTGACGTTGCCGTTTTCGTCGCCGTCTCTTCAGCGCATCGCGAGGATGCTTTTAAAGCGTGCCGTTTTGTCATCGACGAAATCAAATCCCGACTGCCGATTTGGAAGCGAGAAGCCTATGAAGACGGCAGCTCGGTGTGGGTCAATTGCCAGACCTGCGGTGCGCATTCCGATCGCGAGGCACCACATAAGGTGCACCACTCAGAACGCTCAGAACGCTCAGAACACGCGGTGAAATCGCAAACCGCATGAATACACTAATTGACGGATTCGGAAGAAAACATACGTACCTGAGAATCTCAGTCACGGACAAATGCAATTTGAGATGCTTCTATTGCATGCCCGCTGAAGGCATTGTCTGGAAGCGCAAGGAAGAGCTGCTTGATTTCGAAGAGATTCTTAGAGTCTGCAAGATTTTTGTGAAACGCGGGATCGAGAAAATTCGATTGACTGGCGGCGAGCCGCTGATGCGGCGCGATTTACCTTCTCTTGTCGGCATGCTTTCGCAGATTGACGGATTGAAAACGATAGCGATGACGACTAACGCCACGCTATTGGCCGAGAACGTGCAATTGCTGAAGGACCAGGGCGTCAGTCAGTTGAACATAAGCATCGATAGTTTCAAGCGCGAACGATTTCAACAGCTCACCGGTCGCGACGAATTGCAACGCGTTTTGAACGGGTTGGAAGCCGCTCGTCGTGTAGGTTTCCAGAGCATCAAGTTGAATGTCGTCGCCATTGCTGACGTCAACGAAGACGAAATTCTCGACTTTGTAGAATACGTCAAAGACACCAATATCAATGTCCGCTTCATTGAGTTCATGCCGTTTCGCGACAATAACTGGAACGTCGATCGCGTGCTGACGTACGCCGAGATGCTCGCCAAGATCGGTGAGAAATTCGATCTGACACCGCTGGAAACGGAGCCAGGAGCGGTGGCCCGGGATTATGCAATCGATGGTCATACAGGCACCGTCAGCTTCGTCACATCAATGACCGAAAGTTTCTGCGGCACCTGCAATCGGCTCAGGCTCACCGCCGACGGCTCTGTAAAATCGTGCTTGTTCTTTCCTGCTGAAGTAAATCTGCGCGACAAAATGCGCGCAGGCGCAACGGACGCCGAGATCGAAGAGATGATAATGTATTCGCTTTCGCAAAAGCCCGAGGCTCATCCGCCAGCGGAAGAGATTGCCTCGCAGTTAAATCGCAGCATGATCGAGATTGGAGGATAGATGCGCGACATTTCAAATAAAGTCGTCACTTTTCGAACCGCAGTTGCGCAAGCAATGTTGCGAGTCAGTCCGACTACAATCGATCGAATACGCAACAATCAAATTCCAAAAGGCGACCCCCTGATAGTCGCTAAAGTCGCGGCTATTCAGGCAGCGAAGAACACCAGTCAGATTATTCCGTACTGCCACCAAATCGCCCTCGAGTTTGTCGGTGTCGAATTCGAGCTGAGCGACAATTCAATCAGAATCGAGACAACTGTCAAAGCCGATGAAAAAACCGGGGTTGAAATGGAAGCCCTGACAGCAGCTTCGGTAGCGGCTCTCACAATTTATGACATGGTGAAAATGCTGGATGACCTGTGTGAAATGGAAGGCGTCACATTGCTCAAAAAGACGGGCGGAAAATCTGACTTCAAACCGAAAGTCGAGCGAAAAATTCGCGCCGCTGTTCTTGTCATGTCGGATAGAGTTTCCGCAGGCACCGCTCAGGATCAGTCCGGCAAGCTGATATCTGACAGGTTGGAGCAACACGGAATTGAAGTTACCGAACTCAGTGTGATCCCTGACGAAGAGTTTGAAATAATTCTTTCGGTGAAACGTTGCACCGATGATTTGAAAGTAGATCTGGTGTTCACCACCGGCGGTACCGGTGTCGGTCCAAGAGATAACACCCCGGAAGCGCTTGCCCAGCTTATTGAAAAACCATTGCCTGGTGTTTCCGAAGCAATTAGAAAATATGGACAAGATCGAACGCCATACGCGATGTTGTCGCGATCGAGTTCCGGCCTGCGCAAAAACTCAGTGATCATCAGCCTCCCCGGATCTCGTGGCGGTGTAAGTGACGCTCTTGATGTTTTGCTCCCATACATTCTTCATGCCATTCCAATGATCGAAGGCAAGTGTCACGATAAGAGTAAAAGTAAGACTCCGGCTGAAGTAGCCACAACCGCAAGTAAGAACGAAAAGAACTGATGTCGAAATGCGATATAGATTTGGGCAGTTCTAAAATGCTGACCTATGACGAGGCATTGCAGCAGGTTTTGCAGACAGTCCAGCGCATGCCTGTTGAAAAGGTAGAGCTGGAGCGGATTCTTGGAAGAATTTTGGCGGAATCGATTCGCGCGGAATTTGATTTGCCCCGTTTCAACAATTCAGCGGTCGATGGTTTTGGCGTGCTGATTTCGGATGTCGCTCAGGCGTCGACCGATAAGCCGATCAAGTTGAATCTCGTGGGAACCATACACGCAGGCGATCGCGCCGACGGTCCGGCACTGAAATCGGGAGAGACGGTCAAGATTTTGACCGGAGCGACCGTGCCACCATCGGTGGAGGCAGTGATCATGCGCGAGTATTGTGTCGAAGAGAGTGGCATCGTCGCGTTCGCAACCAACGCTGAAACCGGCGAGAATGTTCGCCGAAAAGGTGATGAGGTCAAGCAGGGCGAGGAAGTTTTACCCGCTGGTATCGAAGCGAGTCCGCCTGTGGTCGGACTGATCGCATCGTTTGGTCATGCCAAATTTCCCGTTTATCAACAACCTCGTGTTGCAGTCGTCGTTACCGGCGACGAGCTGGTTAAACCAGGCGGCGCACTTGAAGATGGTCAGATCTTCGAATCCAATTCATTCGCTCTTGCCGCAGCGGTAAAGGCTCTTGGACTGCCGGATTGTCGAACCATTCACGCCCGAGACGATCGCGAAGCGACGGAGCAGGCGTTTCTCTTAGCGCTCGACGATCAACAAGCGGATGTCATAATCTCAGCCGGTGGCGTTTCTGTCGGCGAGCACGATTACGTCAAAGTTGTTTTAGAGCAAGACATCGGCGTCACATCGGTGTTTTGGAAGATTGCAATCAAGCCGGGTAAGCCAGTCTTTTTTGGTTTTATCGATCGACCCGATCGGGAAGGTGGCAAACCTCGGCGTCGAATAATTTTCGGTCTTCCTGGCAACCCGGTGAGCGCGCTTGTCACCTTTAATTTGTTTGTCAAGCCAGCCTTGATGGCGATGCAAGGAGCCCTCGATGGTCCGAAATCGGGCTGGTTTGGCTCTCTTGAGAGAGATATGAAGAAGAAACCGGGAAGATTGGATTTCGTTCGCGGTATACTAAGTTGTTCGCCGGAGGGGGCACTGAATGTGCTACCAACGCGCGGTCAAGACTCGCACATGCTGAGTGGGCTCGCAAAAGCTGATTGTTTGATTCAATTTCCGGCTGATGATGAGCGTTTGTCACAAGGGCAATGCGTTCGGCTGGAGCGGCTGGACTGGCATTCTTAAGGAGGAATCGGGAGCTCATGGCATCTGAGAAAGTCAGTATCACTATCGGTGACGAATTCTTCGATGCATATGTATCTTTGCCTCCGCAAGGCAGCGGACCCGGCATACTCCTGATTCAAGAAATTTTTGGCGTCAACCAGCATATTCGTGACGTGGCCGATCGGCTCGCCGCAGAAGGCTATATCGTCATGGCTCCGGATCTTTTCTGGAGAATGAAACACAATATTCAGCTCGGATACGAGGGTGCAGACTTCGAACAGGCGCTCAAGTATTTTGAAGCGTTTGACGAAAATAAGGGTTTGTCAGATCTCAAAGAAGCGGCTTCCAATCTTCGTGACCACAAAAAATGCACGGGTCGCATCGGCGCCATGGGATTCTGTCTGGGCGGCAAGCTGGCTTACCGCCTGGCTTCTCAGTTTAATCTCAATGCTACGATTTGCTATTATCCGGTCGGGCTGGAGAAGCACCTCGAAGAAGCGAAACGCGTCCGTTGCGAAACCGCTATCCATTTTGCGGAGCTCGACCATTTTGTGCCTCAAGCGTCTGTAGAAAAAGTGGTCGAAGGTCTTGCCGACCGGCCCAATTTTCATATATACCAGTACGAGGGGGTCGATCACGGCTTCAACTGCGATGCGCGCGATTCGTACAATAAGCAAGCTGCTGACTTGGCCTGGTCCCGAAGTATCGATATCTTGACCAAAGAGCTCATGGGTTAAACTTGGATTTAAGGAAACGATTAGGCGGGCGAGGTTCTAAAATAGTTTTTGTTCCAGACCAGGTCGCTGCAAATACTGACGTAGTTTGCGGCTAGCCTCAGGAGGCTCTCCTTGGTGTCCACTGAAGAATTTCCGATCCTCACGCAGCTACTGCTTGGTAGCGGTCTGATAACTCGTGAGGACCTGGAAGATTACAAAATGATTTCTCGCGACCTGAAGATTCCGGTTTTACAGGCGATTCTGAATTCAGGTCTGATCAACGCCGACAATCTCAAGACTGCTCAAGAAGCTCTGGCAAAAGTGACCGAGAAAAGCATCACGCCGGATATTGCGATCCGTGCACTGCGTGTCTGTATGCAGAAAAATATTCCGTTGGCGAAAGCGATTGAATCAGTTAATTCAATGCACCAGCGCACTCAAGTTGTGGTCGCCGCGTCTAACGATCTGACTGACCTTTTGATGTCCGCCAAGATGCTGTCGCAATCCCAACTCGGTCCACTTTTTGTGCGGTCGGTGGAATCGTCTTTGATGATCGGGCAATTGCTCGTTCTCGATGATTTGATTTCGACAGAGGGATTGCTTGCCGCACTACATGCGGTGCTGATGATGCGAACTTCAGAGATGCCTAAAGGGGATGCCGTAAAGGGTCTAGAGCATGCTAATGCTCAATCGATTTCTTTTGAACAAGCGCTTTTCGAGTTGGGTTTATTTCAACATCCTGATGCAAAAACAACTCGCATCGGAGAGCTTTGTTTGATGGCAAGCTTGATTACGCGTGAGATCCTGGCTGAGTGTTTGGAGATTGAGCTGTTTAAGAAGAAACAGTTTGGTCAGATTCTTCTTGAACGTGGATTGCTTGTCAACGAACAGCTCGAAGCGGCAATTCAGCTTCAGTCCGCCATCTCCAACGACACGTTGAAACCATATCAAGCTGCCAAAGCGTTGCATGCGGTTTGCAAAGATGGCAAGAACGTCTACGAAGCGATGGCTCAGTTTCACGGCGCGCAAGACGAAGGCAGCATGCGGCTCGGCGATCTCATTATCGAAGCCGGCATTTGCGATAAAGAAAAATTGGAATCCGTTGTCAGTAAAAATCCGGACAGCGCAGTAAGAGTTGGCAGCATGCTTTTGAAGGCTGGAGTGCTCGACGAAAAAACTCTATACTCCGCGTTGCGCTTGCAAACGTCCTTGCGGCTCGGATATATGTCTCACAAGAAAACTGTAGAGCTGCTCCGTTACTGCTTCTCGAATGGCGTGACCGTCGAAAAAGGCATGAGCGATAATCATTTATATGTGCCATCGCGAATGCAATGGACCTGGGTTTAGCGTATATCTCGTTGATATATGTCGTGCGTAAACCTGGTTCTAGTCTGCTGTTCCGGCGTCGTCGTTTGGCATAATCTTGATGCCGATGTCTCACAAAATGACGATTTCTGTCCCTCTGCTTGCTGCGATCTGACAGCTCAAAACCCTTGTCTCATAAGCGTTTCCGTGAATTAATTTTAGACCTTGTGAAAACAATTTTTGCTGGGTAAATAGACCTAGGAAGCAAGGAAGATTTGATTGTTATTGAAGGCAACCTCTCACTCGTCATTTTGCGAGCGGGATAGGATTTGCTCTTCGGCAGAATTGTTGTGACTACAGCAGAATGCTTTGATTTCGTTTTGAAATTGAACATTCGTAAGGGGAAGATATTTTGATGATGGCAATAATGGAACGCTCTTCGGAAGCGACTCATCAGGAATGCGCCGCTCGTACGGAAAACACAAGACTTACCAGGTATCGAAGTTTGGCGCAGGAAAACCTGCAACGTCAGAAGTTCGATGCCGCACAACGTTGCTTGGAAAAAGCGGTGTACATCGCTGTCAGAACATATGGACCGACGCATCTCGAGGTCGGAACCAATCTTTTGGAATTAGGCACAGTACTCCACAGGCGCGGTTTCGTCGAGGCAGCTGAGCCGCTGATGGCGCGCGCTCGACGCATTCTGAAGTCCGTGGGAAATTGATCGCATAACACCGAGCCGTAATATTTAAAGAGGCATCGCATGTGGTGCCTCTGTTTGCTTGACGCGTTCACGAAACTAAAATACTTTCCATGTAAAAAGATTGCTGCGTTCAGTAATTGGGGTGTTGATGAATTCGAGTTTTGCATTGCGTATTAGAACGGCTTGCTTACCTGCTTTCTTGTGCTGAGTAAACAACAGATCTTTCCCGAATGGTGTGACGATTGGTTGGACAGTGACACCATTATGCTCAAGTAAACGTTTTGGAAACGCATCGATTATGGTCAGTTTTTTCCAGCCTTCGCTGTTTACAGGAATGCACTCGGGCTGCCATTCCGGGATCCAAACGTCACCGATGCCGGTCTTAAAAACCAAATTGATGAACGCGTTGACGGGGCGTTTTTCTGTCTTCAGTTCGCAAGTGAATTTGAACGGATGCTTCGCGACAAGCTCTTCGCTTATCGGAATAGTTTGGCTTGCAAGATAGAACGTAACGGGGTTTCCGCCGTGAACTGTTTGCTCCTGATCGGGTTTCTGTTCGAAGATTGTTTGGACTACATCGCTCGTGGTTGAATCAGTTGAACTTGATTGTGGAGTGGTGAGTTGCGCTTGTTTCGCCAATTGCTTGGCGGAACGAGGTTGCAACAATAATCGCAGCCGATAGCGTCCCCATTGCGTTCCAAAAGCGGGAGACAAATCCTTATATTCGTCGTGCGAGCGAATCGGGCTAACCAGCGAACTCTCGGTGGTTTTTCCGTTTAGTTGGATAGATTCCAGAAGACGCGGTTCCATTGGAGAACGGTAATCGCTGCCTTCTACCGCGTAATTCCATGATAGCGAATTGACCGAAGGAAGCACTTGTGTTCCGTCTGTTGAGTTCGAAGTTGTCGGGGTGTAGTCACCGTATATGGTGACAGGATGCGTCTTGCGTTTGTTGCGAACAGCGATTGTGTTTTGTTTTCCTTGTTGCAGCAGCTTCGTGGAGAACGGCACTGCATACCAATGCCGCAGAGTCCTAAAGTCCATGTCCATTGAATTCGCTTGCATCGTCAGCGAACCGTTTATCGATTCGTTTTCCTTTTGGATCATTCCAACGGGAATTGGATCTGCATCCAAAACTTGATCGTTTACCTCGACTTCAAGCTGCGGGAGCGGTTCTTCATCGTGCAGGTCGAGGATGACATAACCTGTTTCTGACACCGAGCCCGTTTTATCCGGAAGCTGTATAGTTTGATGAGCCGTTTGATTCGTCAGAGGACAGCTCCATTCGCTCCAAGTGCGCGAACCGACGATGCAACCGATGATGCCGCAACTGGTGAGCAGATAGCTTGCTGCTGCTAACGTCGTCAGTGCAGAGCGTCTCGAGATATCTTCCGCTGTGATGGCTTTTTCGGGTGACGTAGTCACTTGCTGTGAGTTCTTGGGATTGAAGTCGACAGGCGCATCTGACGACGAAGGCGTTTCTAATTGATGCGATTCTGCAGTCGATGGCGAATCAGGAAAATTTTGGACTTCTGTTGATTCGAGATGTTGATCGGGATTCTTCGCGCCAAGTTCAGCACCCCGCGCGGCGCTATTGGAGCTGACATCGTCAGGCGACCTGGCACTATCAGCATCTGACATATTCGGTTCTGACCAAGCAACTTCTGACGAGCCAATTTCTGATGCACCACTTTCTGACGTACCGACTTGCGACGTATGTAATACTGGCGCTCCAACTCCGGAAGTTCCAACATTTGACGTTCCAACTCCAGAAGTTTCAACTCTGGAAGTTCCAACATCTGACGTTCCAACTCCAGAAGTTTCAACTCCAGAAGTTCCAACATTTGACGTTCCAACTCCAGAAGTTTCAACTCCGGAAGTTTCAACTTCTGAAGTTCCAACTTCTGACTTGCTAACTAATGAGGATTTGTTACCGGCGGCATCGGTAGTCTCGTTGTCACCTACATTCTGACGCGCCTGGCGATGCGGCGACGGCGCTGTCAGGTTTGATTGGTGCGAAGGTTGGATCGCTTCAATTGGCGGCACAGGCTCGTTCGTTAATCGATGTATCGCTCTGACAGCAAGATACCAAACACCTGCATAAGCCAGTATCGCAACGCCTGAGGTCAGCCATGGTGCAAATTGGAACCACCAGGTCTCGGGTACTATTGCGCAAACAAACTGCGAGAAGCTGCGGAACTCATTAGTAAGAGCGGACACTGCAACAAACGATGTCAGAACAATAGCTAATCGTTTGCGCGCAGTCTCACCCGAACGCAGCCAATAGCAGAGCGCGGCGGATGCAGCCAAAATCACGAATGGCATCGCGGTGAACGCGTACCTGGACAATGCAATGAAGGCAAGATATATAAAATGCACGGCGATCACACTGAACGTGAGCCACGTTCCAAGCAGCTCTCCATCAGTGAGGTGGCGTTTCGTTCGTCCGACTACAATAAAGCCCCAGCACAGAGCGAGGAACAGCATTAGTTGATGGAATACGTTTTGCGCCGACGCATTGAAACCTAAAACGGAGTATTTGCAGTCATTCCACACGCTCGACCAGAGGCGTGCCACTTTTTTCATTTCTAAAAGTAGGAATTCAACTGGCTTCTCTCGTGCTTCTGCAGCAACCATGATGACCGCTTCCTTCATCTCTTCGGGAAAGCGCACTGTGCTCGGAAACGGAGTGTAACCGTCTATTGATGCTAAATTTCCGGAGACGACATTGTATGCGGGAAGTCGATTAGTCGTGAGGCGAGGCTGTCCCAGAGCCATTTGCGTATACAGGCACCAGGGTAATATTGTCAGTAGAAATGAAAGAACTAAGGCGATAATTGGAGCCGGGGACAACAATGTTGTGCGGGAGCGAGAACCCGCAAATGCTGCGATGCAAATAAGAGGGACAAACACTGGAAAGGCTGAACGCGCGAGTATTGTCAGACCGGACACTACACCGGTTATGGTACCCCATAGAATTCTGCGCGCCACTAAATTTGGTGGCACCATAAGAAATCGTGCGAGACAATAAATCGATGATACCAGCATGAAGCTGCAAAACGTTTCACTCATGCACCATTGCGTATTAACAATGGCAGGTGGATAGAACGCGTACAGCGCCGCAGCCAGAGCGCCGGGAGCGAATCCGAATAGCAATGCGCCGAGGAGGAAAATTAGAACGCAGGTTGCCGAATCGAGCAGTGAATTGGCAAGACTGGCCTTGATGGCGATTTTTTCATACTGCGGATTTTTCGTGTCCAGACCGGCAATCGCCTCTACGCCCGCTAGATAGATTGGAAATATGGCGCCGTCAGTTAAAACGCGATCGACGAGTTTGTCAGATGTGAAGGCGTTGTAGACGCCGCTATAATTTTTCGAATCGTCTTTGATGTTTTGCAAAAGCTGACTCGGGCTTTTGCTTTCATTCACCATGCGGTAGATGGATGCGCCCGATCGCAGGTAGTTTTGCGCATCTTCGAAATACCAAACTCTGTGTTCGAGCGACAGGTTGTGTCCGGCGCGCAACGCAAATGCCGTCAGGAAAATCAAAATGGCTACGAGCAGACGGTTGCTAGCCACTCGAAAGAGAACTCGCGAAAAGTTTTTGGCAGGCGTGGATGCAGTCGAGTCCGACCGCTCTGCTTTTCCACTTATCGTTTGTGACATGAAGTTTCCTGGGACAAGCGCCCGGATGCCGCGAGCTGCCAAGGTATATTACCGAAGAATGGGGCTCGAAGTGCTAGAGGAACCTAATGTTCGCGAGATCATCGCGTGCCGTTTTTTGTGCCTGAAGCGGTCGCGCGGTCGCGGCGCTTACTAACCTCTCAGGCAGCACCTGGTCAGCCGTAGTAAATTTGTCCATGCGCTGGTGTTGTTAACCGATGCAAAGATTGGTGTTGTGAAGTCTTTGAAACTAGACCTGAAGCAGTTGCAGCAATTCGACAAATTGTCGCCGCTGTTTGTCTTCGTATTCGCGCTTGTCATCAGGCTCTACAACGACCTGGTACTTTCTCAGCAACGACTCTGTAGTTTTGGCGATGGATATTTCTTTTTAAAAACCGGACAGGAACTGGCTAAAGCGATCACGTCAGCTTCCGGCTTGTCAGATTTTCTCGCGAAGCTGACAGTGCATACTTCGGAAGTTGCCGGTAGCGTAGCGACTTTCGGATCCGGTGCTCTGGCGGATCGGCTGCTGCTCGACGGACCCGTTTATACCTGCTTTCTTGCGATCGTTCACATTCTGACCGGCGTTGTCACAACCACTGATTATGCGCAAAACTCGAACATCTTCTCGGTGGCAAACTCGCTGATCGATGCGATTTCCTGTGTTCTGATTTATTTTTGCGGGCGGCTTGCATTTAATTCGAAAGCCGGATGGATAGCCGCGTTACTGTTTGCCGTTTATCCTGCCGCCATTTTAAACACCCGATTGTGTTACAGCGAGCTGTTCACATATTTTCTTTTGTTGCTCTGGTCAACGCTGTCTTTAAGCCTGTTTCGGTTAAACCAAAAAGATGCGGTGCTCGTAAAAACTGTTCTTTCTTTTTTTCTGGGAGCCATATCCATTCTGTTGCTGCTCGCCAGATCGGTATTCGTTCCCTTACCCTTAGCCGCTCTTGCGATTCTCTTTATTCCAACGGTGGCTGATTGGAAAGAAGGGAAGAGATTTAAGCCTGGCACGCTACTTCCTTCCATGTCTGCGCTAATCGTAGGCGGTGCACTGTGTATGGCACCTTGGCTCTGGTTCACCCACCAGGTGACAGGCAAGTTTGTGCCCTGGGTTAATCGAGCACCAGGATACAATTTGTTCGTAGGCAATCAGCTAAACACTGATGGATGGCGAACCTGGCCCGCGCAGCCCGGTATTCCTAATGAAACCAGCGATGCGCTCAAATCTCTTTCCGGAAATTTTTCGTCCGATCCGTGTCGATTTTCTGCACTTATTTTGCGGAAGGAATCGCGCTTGTGGGCAGGCGTTTGGAATGATTTCAAACATGCGTGCTTTGGTTTCAATTGGCAAGTACAAAATGTTTTTCACGATTTGCTTCTTTTGTTAGCAGTGATCGGGTTTACGAAAGCCATCCGCAAAACAGGCGAGAACACCGCACGTCCTGCGATCATGTTCGCGCTGTTCTCTGCGTATCACGCGGTTTATGCCGGCTTCGAGCCTGTAGCGCGTTATGCTATAACGGCAATGCCTTTTATCGCATTGCTCGCCGGCGCGGCGCTCTCGGTCACGCCATCGCCGGTTCGCAGCCGAAGTTTCTTTGCATTGATTACTTTTGGCGCGTTGTTTTTTGCGCTACTCGATACTCACTTCAGTTTCATTCCATTTTGTTTTTCGATTTTGCCAACGGACAATTTCGCATTGGTGGCGTTCATCGACGCAGCCCTCTGGATAGCTGGCTGGGTGCTGCTTGGGGTCCTGTCTTCAAAACAGCTTGACTCGGCAAAGCGGTGGCAGTCGACTGTGGTTTGGGCAATGGTCGGCCTGCTGATGGTCGTATCGGCTGCAAATTTGATTTACGATCCGGCAAAAACAGAATGGGTTACCGAACTTAAGGAACCGAATGATGCTGTGCAGGCAGAGATCGCTGTGGCGCCGGTGGACGGAAGAGCGAATGTGTCGTATTTAATTGTTGATTTACAGACTGATTTTTCTGCGCCCAATGTGACCGCAAAAGTAAATGGTGTTACATCACTGCCACCAATGCTGGTGCTTCAATTGATGGAGCATCGTGAGGACGCCGCCGACATTTTTTCATTGCAAGCGCAGGCGATGCAGATGGATCCGAGGTCCTATCGCCATTGGTGGGCATTCCCCGTTTCAACGAATGCTGTATCCACCAGTTCGAACAATGTAGTGTCGATCGCTTTAAATAGTAAGAGTGATAATGCTATATCGCCGGTAAGAATATTTGGAGACTATCCGTTTATCGACAAAATGGTGGAGAGTAGAACAACTGCGCCGCCTGGTAGTTCAAAAGCTAATTCAGATCCTGACCCAAATTTCACCACCAGAACCATTCCTTCCTTGAATAAATTTTCGTGGGTGAAGGGATATGTCACCATCGATCGACGCGACCCCAGACCATATGACACGATCAATTCGCACTTCACTGTCAAAAATTGCTCGTACGCAAGCGCCCAGGGCACAAGCACTTCCAACCTTTCGTCCTCGTTCGGGAGAAAGTTCGGAACCTATCGGATGTTCCTTTACGTGCCACCAAATGCAACACCGCCTGTGAATGCCGTCCAAAAATTCGATGACTCGAATGTGTTGTTCTCGCGTAACGAGGAATGTCTAGTGTCCGGCGGCGATCCTTCGACAATGCTGATGAACAGCAAGTCGATCAACATGCCGAGCAGTTCCGGTTCGAGCTCGTATATGCTGAGCTGCGAGTTTCAACCAGTGAAACGCCGATCAATCGGCGGCATATCCGTCGCGTTCAGCCGAGCACAGAGCACCGATGAAAAGCTCGCAAGCAGTGCGCCAAGCCACAACTCATGGTCGTCTCCGTGGAGCCCGACTTGTTTTGTTCTTGCCGACAAGCACTGGAATAAGTTTGTATTTGTAGGACGTCTTCCTGAAGATATTTCAAAAAGTTCTAATACGACGGCTAAGATAATGGTGTCACCATTCTCGGCAGATCGATTGTTTCTTCATCACAAAGAGGCGCTCAGGGACTCAGTTAGAGTGCGCAATGTCGAGTTGCGGTATTTTCCGAACTATGACGCGAAGCTTCCTGCCATTGATAACAATCGGCTATTTTAAATTGAAGCGGAAATGAGAACGCAAATTCACAGTCACGAGAATGCAGATACTCGGTTATGACTAATGCATGTTCGCGTAGTGACTATGCAGATTCAGCGAAGTCGTGTTCGAGCTGTACAAGCGTGATTGCATTCAAGGTTTCAACCACTTCAGGATGATTTGCACCAAGGTTTTGTCGCTTGATGCCGAGTGCTCGAACCAGCAATTCTTCTGCTTTAATGTGATCACCCAAAGACAGATTGAGCATACCGAGTCGGTGTAAATCCTCTGCCATGGCGGGATGTTCGGCGCCGAGACTGCGTTCTTTCATCGCCACAGCGCGACTGAGTAGAACTTCTGCTTTGTCGTAATCTCCGACTTCTTCGTAATAGAGCGATTGTTTTTTCAGTTGGAGTATCTCTTTCATGACCTCTATCCTTCTACAAAGTTGACGCGCAAAGATGTGACCACCCTAGCCAACGTCATTTCGGATGGTTTTGTTTATTCAATTAACCGCGCCCGGCGGTAAGTCTGTAGCATTCCAAGCTTCATTTGATGCCGTTTCTCGCAAGATCTGCTGTTCAAAAACCTGGAATTACTCTAAGAGTACCAACAGAGATTACAAGCGAACAGTACTTACCTCAATTCGGTCTGGTTACCTGAAGGGAATAATTGTGCGCTGTCAAGAGATTTGAGGGTTTTCGCCTGCACATTAAATAGCGTCGGACAGCGCATGAATCAGGAGCACCAAAGCCGGCAACCGGGCGCGGAAAAAAGGCTGCCCATCTTTGACGATGAACAGCCTCTCTTGATTTTTCGTTCAGTCAGCTTTCTCGGTGCAAACCTTTACGGTTTAGGCTCCGTTGGCTTTTATGACGCAGATTGCGGTTGGACGTTTTACGCGCAGAACGAGTGATTCATAGACTCTGAATCGATAGTTCATATCGTTTGGTCCGAGGTAAGCAATCGCCAAATCTTCAGCAACTGCGATGTCGAAGTTCTGCGAACCGGTTGAGATCAAAGCTGCGGTCTTAGGTGGAATTTGTGGACTCCACAGAATGCCGTCGGAGCAGAGCTTGCTCAGTTGTTCGAGTTCGAGAACCGGCGATTCGCGCACAGGTTTCAACAATTGCTCGTACATGTCAACCGAAGTCAGCAGCATGTAAGGGAAGTGGTGCTCTGCATCGAGTAATTTTTTCAGTGCAGCGTAAACGTCCTTGACTGGATCGCCGGCTTTGCTCCAATCACCACCGGCTACTTGTTGTGAGCCCGGGTAGTTGAGAAGTCCATGGATGCCGAGTCCCGGGTTGCCGTTGAACAAAAGATTGTCTTCAGCGTCGCCGACCTGGTGTGCTGCGCGCACTGCATTGGCGTTGTCTAGAGGAGCTCTGGAATCTTGGCTCCATTTCACGTCGCGCCAGTGAAGGATGAAATCCTTGTAGATGATTGGAACGCGAACATACGTTTCTTTCTCGTGAGCGCCGATCGGATTTGGATCGGGTTTGCCTTCGAGATCGATTTCTGCAGGCGTATCTTTTTTGATTGTTTCCAGAGAAACGGTTTCAACACCGGCTCCCATTGGACCGTACAAAGCCATTAGCTTGCGTGCCACCACGGTGCGGCGTACTTCCATTACGGCAGCTTGCAGCATCGAGTTCGCTTGTTCGGGGGAAAGCGGTAGTTCAGTTAGTCTTTGATGACTCTTCCACACGGTTAATCTCCTTGGTTCCACAGTGGGCCTACAGTCCATTGACGTTCTTCAGGCTGATTAGCGCCTGATTGATTCGATGGTTTTGAATGGCCCTCGTGAGTTCTATTACTTGAAGTCGAGTGCCCATGCCCTCCTCCGCCGTGACCACCGGATGGTGCTCCGTGCGAACGAGCGCTATGTTGATTGTTTGCGGCATGGTTTGCCGCCTGGTGAGAATGATCTGGTTGCGAACTATATGATTGTTGATGCGCGACAGTTGCACCGGATGTGGTGCCAGGCTCAACATGACCGCTGGCTGTGCCGATGATTTGAGTTTGCCACTCGGCATGCTCTTCCATAAAATGGTGAAGCAATTCTTGTTTCAAATCTTGAGGCATAGTTATATCGGTCATCACTCTTTGCAAAATGAAACTGTGATCCAGCATCTTCTGCGTCAGAGCCGTCGGAGCAGCGCCGTGCAGTTGTGCCAGGCGTGCGGTGTTTTCCGTTTCTTCCAAAATAATATGATCGATCAGTCTAGCCTTGATATCGTCCGCGACACCAGGCTCGCTGAGAAATCTATAAAAGGTTTCGGTGTGATCTGCGATGTTATGCAGAATTTCTGCCAGGTCTGACATCTCAGCTCCTTTGAAGTCGAGTGCGTCCGGTTTTCTGAGGAGTATCTTACGGTAGCGGCGAGCGAAAGCGTAATACTTTGCCGTTGCGGAATATACACTCAAAAGGGCATCCAGTCAGTATTCTCATTCTTGATGAGAACTGTTCGCAGCTCTGCGACTGTGTCACAAAAACCGGGAATTAGGCTACTGCGGCGTTTATCCGGCAGATTGAATGTTTTGTCGCTCACATGTTATGCGAACCGCATTCTCAAAGTTTTCGCGTCTTGAGAGGCGTTGTGTTAAGAATGTCGCGGGATTTGAAACCGTTTGAGTGCGAAGTGACGATAATTCAAGTTCACAAGAGCTCGATGTGGGAATAAGAATTTGGGAACGGCACAGTCGAGGTAAGTTATGTCGCCAGAAAGAAGAGAGTTGGATAAGAATGACGATTTTGCAAACGCATGGTTGTCACCAAGCAATCCAGGCAGCGAGAAAAAGGCTTCACCAGTTCGTCAGAATTTGGAAGCGATCAAGTCTTACGCGTATGAAGCCTTTGACAAGATTGATACCAACAATAATGGTTTCATTGAAACCGATGAACTTTATGCCGCCATGGACAACGCGGACACTCCGATGCGCGACAAGTCCTACATCATGTTTCTGCTCAGTAATCAGGCGGATATCGCAGCGTCCGCGTCGGAAGGCGCTCCGGAGCACAAGGATGGCATCTCAAGGGTAGACCTCGAACTATATTTCCGATTGATTTTGAGTTTGGTTACGTAAGAACTAAACGGTTTTGATTGTTGGAAGGCACCGTAATTGGTGCCTTTCGTTTTTGCTGGCAACGGAGCGATTACAGCAAAGGCGCGGTGGTTGCGAACGTCCAACTGGCGACAGGGTCAGGATTGCTCGTCGAAGCGGTTCTAATCGTTGGAAATCTGTTCTGTTATCGGTCATGCAATTGCATATATTTGAATTAAGGGAATAATGGTCTTGATTTTATCCTCGGTTGAATCTGACGAATCGCGCGGGCGCGCCAATACGATCTAATGACAGAAGAACAAACTTCAGGATTCAAAGAATGGTTTCTCGAAGGAATTAAGCCGGGTCAGACGCAGGTACAGCACCAGGATTCCTGGTGGCGGGTGATGTGCTTGACCGGGGTGGATTACTTTTCCACGCTGGGATATCAACCCGGTATTGCATTTTTGGCTGCGGGTGTTTTGTCGCCGCTGGCTACAATCATTCTCGTTTTGGTCACCTTGTTTGGTGCCTTGCCTGTTTACTGCATCGTCGCCAAAGAAAGTCCTCACGGCCAAGGCAGTGTGGCAATGCTCGAGCGCATGTTTCCAGGTTGGACAGGCAAAACGCTGGTTCTGGCATTGCTGGGATTTGCTGCTACTGCGTTCATCATTACGATTACATTGTCGGCTGCTGATGCCACAGCGCATATCGTGGAGAACCCGATCATTCCTGAATCGTGGCGGTCTCATCGGGTTGAAGTAACATTTGTTCTAATTGCTTTACTCGGCGCGCTGTTCTTGAAAGGCTTTCATGAGGCAATCGGGCTGTCGGTTTTCATCGTTGTCTTTTATCTGTTTCTCAGTGCAATAATTCTCGGCAAGGGTACGTATGAATTGAGTTTTGTGCAACCTCAGTTGCCCGGAGAGTGGGTTAAATCACTGTTCGATCAGTACCGCTCAATTCCGATGATGATTGGATTATCGCTTTTGATGTTTCCAAAACTGGCGTTAGGGCTTTCTGGTTTTGAAACCGGCGTCGCCGTATTACCCCTGGTGAAGGGCTATCCATCTGACACGGAAGAGAATCCGGTGGGGCGGATTCGCAACGGTCAATATTTGCTGATTGCAGCTGGTGCGATTATGAGTGTGTTTCTAATCGTAAGCAGTTTTGTCACCACGATGCTTATTCCTGCTTCGTTGTTTCAACCAGGAGGCGAGGCTAATGGACGAGCGCTTGCTTATCTTGCTCACGAGCATCTAGGCGCCGTGTTCGGCACTGTATATGATATCAGCACGATTCTTATATTGTGGTTCGCCGGAGCGTCGGCAATCGCCGGCTTGCTCAGTCTTGTTCCCAAGTATCTTCCAAGATATGGCATGGCGCCTGGCTGGGCTGCTGCTGTCAGACCTCTGGTTGTGTTTTTCACGGTCGTCGCTTTCGGCGTAACCTTTATGTTCAAAGCGGGTGTCGACGTCCAGGCCGGAGCGTATGCGACCGGTGTGCTTGTGTTAATCACCTCCGCCGCGATCGCCGCCACCACTTCTGTTTGGAAGTCGAAGCCACGAGGGCGCTATTACTTTGCCGCCATCGCGTTCATCTTTGTGTACACCTGTTTTGCCAATATGTCGGAACGTCCGGAAGGCGTTCAAATCGCACTGTTTTTCATCGGCAGTGTGCTGGTCGCATCGGTACTGTCCCGTTCGCTACGGGCGACAGAACTGCGCGTAGATAAAGTTGTATTCGACGACAAAGCGCTGGAGTTTATCGAAGACGCTTTGAATTCTTACCTGGGCGAAGTCCGAATTCTGGCTCACAAAGCGGGTATGAAGGACTTTCGTGAGGACGAAAACCGGTCGCGTTTCGTCCACAGTATTCAACCCGAAGAAGGAAACTTCATTTTCCTCGAAGTGAAACTTTCTGATGCCTCCGAATTTGCGGAGGATTTATTGGAAGTTACCGGTCACGAAGAAAACGGATATAAGATTCTGCGATGCGCTAATCCGGCTGTTCCAAACGCGATCGCCGCAATACTTTTAGAGATTCGCGATCGCACGCGCAAAATTCCTCACGCGTATCTTTCGTGGACTGAGGGCAATCCGATTGCGTACACAGTTAAGTACATTTTTCTGGGCGAGGGTGAAACCGCAACCGTGACCCGTGAGATTCTGCGCGGCGTCGAGCCCTACGAGAAGTCGAGGCCGATTATCCATGTTGGTTGATTTGATTTTTTCGATAACGGTCAAATTGAGGTTTAAACCGTGAGCAATGTTTCTGACGATAAAAATGAGAATGCAGCATCGAAGAATAGTGATGATTCCGCGTCGGGCGGCGCTTCGCGAAAGGCTGGTAATGACAACGAGAGCGGCGGAAAGATGGATGCTAAGAAAGACGAATTGAGTGGCGATAAGGTTGCGAAGAAGAAATCACCAGTCGCGAAAGAGAGTGTGAATGAACCGCATCTTGCAGATACGGCCGGCACAAAATCAAGCACCAAATCCGGTGCGCAGAACGATTCCTCACAAGCTTCGTCGGCACCATCAAAAGGTGGTGTCTTGAAAGATGCCGCCGACGAGGAGCCGAACGTGGGTGCCTCCAGCAAGTCTGCGAGTGCTTCAACGGCGCAATCGAAAAGTGGTGCGTTGAAAGATGCAGCCGACGAGGAGTCGAAGGTGGGTGCCTCCAGCAAGTCTACGAGTGCTTCAAAGGCGGAATCGAAAAGTGGTGCGTTGAAAGATTCCGCGGACGAGGAGTCGAAGGTGGGTGCCTCCAGCAAGTCTATGAGTGCTTCAAAGGCGGAATCGAAAAGTGGTGCGTTGAAAGATGTTGTGCCTGAAGCAAGGGACGTGAGCGGTTCAAATGCTTCCCCTCAGGCTGCATCGGAACAATCGGAAGGCGTGGCCTCAAAAGACTTTGTGAACGAGAAGCCGAGCGGGAGCGATTACAGCAAGCCCGCACAGGCGGCTAGTGTGCAATCAAAATCGAATGAATCCACGAGTCGTTCTTCGGAGCCATCGAAAAGTGGCCCCGATCAAGCTGATGTTGTGAAGGCGACAGCATCCGGTAGTATCAGTGACATTGAAGCGAGTTCAGTCACGGCTACGATCAGCCCCGCAAACAAGGCTGCCGATACAGTTTCGAGCAGCACAGTTCAGGGCGCCAAAATGATAGCGGAAAATATCTTTCCGGAGAGCTTGCCTCTAAAAAACATTTCGAAATTGCTGGAGCCTACGATCTCTCCGTCGAATTCCGATCCTAATCTCACCTATGACGCGATTGCCGCAGCCGCTGAAGAGGCTGATTACGAAAGCCGTCAGGACGTTATCTCATCGGTGCAAAGCATTCTGAGACCGAAGGGTGAGTTCCTCAGTCGAGCTGAATTATTGCAGGCGTCGAAACAGCTTCGAAAAGTGATGCCGTACAACTTCGAAGCGTGGCGTTTGCATGCGGACATTCTGTTGAACGCCTTGCGGCAACTTGAAACCAGGCAGCTCATGCCGGATGAGAGTTTTCAAATTCTGGCGACACCGTTGCGCGAAGATGATATCCGCGATGCGGCCGAAGCTGCTTTGCGAGAGTGTGCGCACTTCGCGCCTAACGAAGCGCGGCGTATCGCCTTAATTGACGAGGCGAACAGTGTTCGTCGTCTCACCTGGTTTTAACTGGAGGATCTTGTGACTTCGTCAACGAAACCAAAACCTGCCATTTCCGTAAGGGTCAAGTCGATCTTCAAGAACGTCACTCCGGTCCGTTTACGGCTGTATCTCGTCGGTAACTGTCTATTTGCAATCGCCATTGCCATGCTGGCGATTTTAACAGTTGAGCAGCACAAACACGCTTTGCAAACTGTCGGTCATGACGCTGCACCATCAGTAGTGGCGGCGCATAATATCAAACTCGGTGTGTCTCGGATGAGTGGCACACTCGCCGATGAGTTTCTATCAGGCGATCCGGAGACCGTTAGGCAGTCTGAAATCGATTTTGAGTCCGGGCGAACTACGGTCTGTCACAACCTGGTTGAGGCTGCTAAAAACATAACTTACGGTCCTGCCGAGCAAACACCAATCGAACAAATGCAATTGGATTTCAGTAAGTTTGGTATGCAGGCGCAACATGCGCGAGACTTGTCTGCGAGCCAATCTCTCGAGGAGGCCTGGACAGCATATAACAAGGCATTCGTAACCGTCGAAAAAAGCTTGACACCACATGCAGAGTCACTGTGTTCAACCAACCTGGAAATCCTCGAGGCGACATACGCTGATGAAAAATCTAAATCGGCGATGCTTTGCGGGGCGGTACTGGGTTTTGGAATCGCACTGGCTCTGACGCTTGGTGCTGCGCAAGTTTATTTGTTTAAACACTTCCGTCGTCGCTTCAGTATTCCATTGGTGATTGCGACGCTCACGACAGTGCTATTTGTTAATCACGTCTACGCTGACGTACACCAGAGTGCCGAACGGTTGCGTTTTGCCAAGGAAGATTCTTACGACTCGATCTTTGCTGTGGTTTCTTCTCACAGTGCGCTCTATTCCGCTAAAGCCGCAGAAAGTCGATATCTCTTAGACCGCGATAACTCCCTGCAGTACGAGCAGGCTTTCGCTAAAGACATCGACTCTATAACTAAGTTCGAACCTGGTCATAATTTTGATTATGCAATTGCAGAGGCTCATGAGAAACTAAAGAAAGATACGGAAAGCCTTACTATTACTGGCTTAAGTGGAGGTGTCGCTGATGAATTCGGCAGCATCGAATACGCCGGTGAGGGTGAAGCGGCGATGGAAATTTTGATGACAATGAAAGACTATGTCGAAGCCGATCGAAAAATGCGGAAACTCGAGAAAAGCGGAGCGCATGATGAAGCGGTAAAAATGTGCTTGAGCTACGCTCCGGGCGGACTCAAGTATTACTTCGAGCGCGTTGATGACGCGATGGTGCGGGCTCTGAGAATCAATCGAGGGCACTTCGATGAACAAGTGTCTGACGCATTCAAGGACCTCGCCGGCCTGGTCATTCTTTCTGAATTCTACGCGTTGCTGACGGTTTCCTGTATCTATCTTGGACTGCGCTCGCGGCTTGCTGAATATTCGAAATAACGGTGAGTTTCTGTTAGAACCCGGGTTCCCTAAGTAGAACCAGAGCGCCGCCCAATAAGGGTTTTCGGGGACCGCCATGCCTTATCGATATGTGTTTTGGTGGACGTCGATATTATTGTTCGATAGATAAGGATCGGATAACGAATAACTTATTGCGCTCAGGAAGTGCTAAGATTTTGCGCGTTCTGGCTTTCGATCGTGATGATACGAGCGAGTTGCGGGCAATTTGGTTTCGTAATGCCACCTGGTTCAATCCGCGGAAATTTTGAAAAATGGTTTGCTGTCGCTGTCTGCGTCGCGCTCGTTGGTGCACCGCAAGTGGCGTCGGCACAGTCTCTGCGGAAGCTGGTCTCGAAAGAAAAAGGCGCCAACTCTCTTACGGAACCCAGACTGATTTTGCGCACAGGAATCGATTTGAGCGAAACCGGTTTGTCTCCAAATTCGCTGCAACTGGCAGAAACCATCGGTATTACACCCGTTCTGCGCGACATCGCCAATTTGCGAAAACAAGTTGAAACTTCGCAAGGTGCTCAGACAATCGACAGGCTCTCTGCCAGGCAAGACCTTTGGGATGCCAGCTTAAAGGGTGCGTTGATTATCCAAAGAGCGAATCTAGAAATTGACTTTGCTCTTGCAGAAATCGACGTAGAACAAGAAATGTATGCTGAACTTCTGGCAACTTATTTGAACGATCGCGACAAATCTCTGGCACGCACAAACGCTGCCGGCTTCATCAGTAATGGCGCACTGTGGGCAGTTTGCGAAGCTTTAGCGATTCCAACTTATAAGCAACCCAGGTACGCAATTCCATCTGGTATCACAGGAATTTTGGCCGGGATTGTTCCTTCCGCGGCTTCGATGTACGCGATGAAACAAGTGAGCGGAAAGAAGCGGCCATCAGAAGTAGAGCCGAATATGTTGGCCAAGGTTTTTGATTATCCCACCGAAGATAACATTGAATATCCTAAAACAGTCTGGACGTTTTTAAACCAACCACCCGCTGCAGAGTCGCCCGGCGCACCGACTCGCAGGGAGCAAATGATCGACAGTTGGATAAGCGACGCAAACATCAGTGCCTTTACCGATCGAACATCTAAAGTTCAACTTGATATTTTGACCGCCAGCAAGTCCCACAAAGACGGGCTTTCCATCGATACTTTAACTGCCCGAAAAGTCATGCTTCAAAAATTGTCAGCTGAAATTTTGAAGATGAAGCGCATGCTTCTCGAAATTTCTATGGCGTTGCAGGGCGAAAAGCAATTCACTGTATATGACACTAAGCGTCCGCCTCGGATTAGTGGTACGAACACGGATACTCCGAAGTAGACTGCGTTTAAACCTGCTGCGACAAATACGGCGCGGGCGTCAGATGTTGCCGTTGTGCGACCATTCAGATCGCCCTCGAAGCTCAAAAGGTTTGCCGCGCAGGTCTAAAGACCAGTCCAGAATAACGTCGTTCGCACCAATACCGTCCCGGAATTCAGCCCATGCTGAGGTTTCACAAGGTTTGAATTAGCACAAAACAGCTCGGTATTTCTGTTCCGCTTAAACTTGTCCAACCCAGTTTGGATTGCTAACTTTGTCCCAGTGGTTTCTGATCGATTCAAATTTGCTCTTACTGATTGGTCCGGATGCAAGCAAATTAGCATTGGTTTTCCAACGACCTGGTTTTGTGGTTCCCACAATCGCTGTGTGGACGCCTGGCACCGCGAGAGTGAACTTCAGCGCCACTTCAACGGCATGTTCCATATCGCCTTTTAAAAAGTCGTATTTCAATTCTTCCAGGCGCTTCCAGTAGTCTTCGTGATAGGAATTCGAAGGTAGCGAATCGTAGCGCCAGGCAGCATTTGCAATTGGTCGTTTGGCAATTACACCCATCCCTTTTGCAGTTGCTTTTGGAATGGTGATTTCGATGGACTCCTGGTCTGCGATGTTAACCGAGGTCTGCAGTGTGTCGAAGGCACCAGTTTCGATGGCATAGATCGCGTCGGTATGATCGCCGCTGTAGCCGATGAATCTTGTTTTGCCTTGCTCTTTTGCATCTTGCAATGCTCGAATCGCCTCACCTTTTCGCAAGGTTGCTTCGTCGCAACTGTGTAGTTGAACCAGGTCGACGCATTCGACCCTCAGACGCTTCAAGCTGCGGTTGATGCTGGCAGTTACTTCGTCATATGACCATTCGCCTTTGGTGTAATCGGCGCCGTGCCCGCATTTTGTGAATAGAAAGAAATCGTTTCGTCGATGGGAAACAGTTTTGCCAATCAATTCTTCGCTGTTCATGTAGCATTCAGCTGTATCGATGACATTGAGACCCTGGTCGAGCGCGGCAGAGAGCATGCGCTCAACGTCTTCCAGGGCAACTCCTTCAAAGCCGATCTCAGCTCCGCCGAAACCGAGGACACTGACTTCCATGCCGGTATTGCCCAACATGCGTTTTTCCATAGACATTCTGACGACCTCGCGGCTGCAAAGAGAGAGGGATTGTTCTTAACGTGGAAGATATACTCTTGATAAACAAAGTAGCAATAGCCTGCGGTGGGAGAATCGCCCCCGCCACCCTCCCGAGGCCCGTAAAGCGTGAATTATAGAACGTCTTCGCGATTCAGAAGAATTGCAATGCTCGCCTTTTTAATTCTGGCAGTACAAACCTCGGAATGCTCCGCGGTGAAAGCGAACGAACTGGCCTGGCAAACATACAATCAGGCCGGCGAGCGTTTTGTCACATCGCAAAAATTTGCTGAGGCGGAGGATGTCTTAGTCCACGCAATCAGTGCTGCCAGAGACATGAAATCTGACGATCATCTGAAAACAAGTCTGGCATTGATGGTTCGAACATATGACGCGCTTAACAAGGCGGACCTCGCGGCAAACCTCCGTAAAGAATTGGGAGCGTTGGGTGGGGTCGTGCCGCCGGTTCCGGTCGCCGCGCAAGCTCCGGCTGTCACTGCCGGCGGTGGCAGTGGAAATAATTCGGTTTTGTCAGGTCAGCAGCCACAGTCCGGCAGACCGACGGATTCCGCCGCTGGATTCGGGCAGGGCTCCGCCGTTGGTGCGGCGGCTCCATTCGGTGCCGCCGCATCGCGAGGCCCGAATGCACCAGCGTCTCGCGCTGGATCCTCAGAGTTCGATGGATCGGGTGTAGGGAGTGAGAAACCGATTAGATTCGCAGCTGGCACGGGCGAACCAATCGCTCCGGTGGCATCACAGTCCTTCGCTCCCCAAAGCGGTAACGCGCCTGGTTTTGGATATCCGAATCAGTCGAGCCAAACCGTGACGGGTATGGCGCCAGGTCAGGGTTCCACTTCTTCGTTTGGACAAACGCCTGTCGCCCAGAGCGCGGCTGGTTCTAGCCCGGCTGCTTCTAGTGCGACTGTCGCGAGCGCGGCTGGTTCTAATGCTGCTGGTTCTAATGCGGCTGGTTCTAATGCGGCTGGTTCTAATGCGGCTGGTTCTAATGCCTCTGGTTCTAATGCCTCTGGTTCTAATGCCTCGGCTTCTAATGCGGCTGCCTTTATCCCGTCTGCCTCTAGCCCGGCTTCTTCAGCGCACGCCGCGAATGAAGTGCCGGACGAGTCGAATGACGCATCTGGCGTTTCGAAAGCGAAAAATTCGAAAACCAAAAAATCAAAATCGAAAGATGCTTTTGCCGATGCGTCAGATACCGAAACCGTCAGTCAAAGCGAGGGTGCCACTACAGATGGTGCCGCCCCCGCTTCCTATGGAGCTTACGATCAAAGCTCAGAAAAAGTTGCCGGCGATTCAGATCAATCGGCTCCGGGAACTTCGGCCGGCGATTTTGGCAAACCCGCGTCGCAGGGCCCGGGCAGCAGAACCTCGAGCGAGTCGATTTCCCACGGCTCAGCCGGCGCTGGAACAGGTTCTTTAAACACATCTGCTTCAGACGGCTTCACTCCCAATAGTAAAGGTTCAAATCCGCCCTCTGAACAATTGGCTACCGGCTCAACGTCGTCGCCTGCCGTCGTCCCACCACGAGAGGTACCGCCGGAGTTGCAAGAGATGGAAGGTGGAACTGATGTGGAACGATTGATTCGCTCTCTGGCGCGGCAGCAAGCGGGTTTACCTCCATTGGCAAACAAGCCGGGAGTATCTAAATCTCCAGATTTGGTTGCGCCAAGAAACGTTTCGCCAAGCGCATTGTCGCCTTCTTCTTCTTCTTCTTCTTCGCCATCATCACCCTCACCATCCGACCCGACTGATGCGACCACCTCCGCTACATCAAGTGCGTCAACTGTAGCAGCTGCCTCAACGTCCTCAAATCCATCCACCTCTTCATCCTCGCCGTCGATACCATCTTCATCTTCTGCGCTCGAAAATAATGATAGCGATGCTTCCAGTCAAAAGATTGCTGCGGCACTGCCGGTGGTGGCTGCTGCCTCCACCACGAGAACAGCGAACGAACTTCGACAGATGCAAGGACACATTGATTGGATCAAAACGATCGCTTTTGCACCAGATTCAAAGTTCGCCGCGTCCGCGGGATCCGATCAAATCGTTCGATATTGGGACGTCGAGGCAGGAAAAGCGCTCGCCGAATTTAAGGGACACCGAGGCGATATTAACGGAATTGCATTCTCCAGGGATGGATCGAAACTCGTTTCTGGCAGCGACGATAAAACCGTTCGGCTGTTCAATGTGACAAGCGGAACCGAAGAACAAGTTTTCAACGGTCACAAAAATCTTGTCACATGTGTTGCGCTCTCGCCGGATATGAAGCGAGTGGCATCGGGCGGATACGATAATTCGATCATTATTTGGAATGCTGACAGCGGCTCGCAGATTGGCAATTTGAACGGTCATACTGCGCCAGTGCGCGACATTTTATTTACTCCTGACGGTCAGAAAATTGTTTCCTGTAGCGACGATCGAACGGTCATTGTTTGGAACGCGAAGAGTTTAAAGCAGATCGCGACGCTTCAGGGTCATGAAAACTATGTGCTAAATCTCGATGTTTCAGAGGATGGCAAGCAGCTTCTTAGTGGTGGTCGCGATCTGACAGTGCGGCTGTGGGACCTGGAAAGTGCCAAGCCTCTTCAAACCATGCGTGGTCATTCTGATTGGGTGCTTCGAGTAAAGTTTGTGAAAGGGAGTAACCAGGCTGTTACCGGAGGTCTGGACAAAACTGTCAGGATCTGGGATCTTTCATCTGGTGCTCTGCAGTCCACCTTCGATGGATTCAACTGGGGAGTTTTCGGTGAAGATTTTGCGCCGGATAAACAACTCGTGTTGACGGGAAGCAATGATAAAACCGTCAGAGTCTGGGCGCTGCCCCATTAGGAGCTGCGATTGGGGCGCGGCATTTCGTTCTTGTGTAGGAACGTTTGCCGTCAGAAAATAAAAATTGCTCGACGTTTTTACGAACAATGTGAACGAAGTGAACCGGAAAGCCGGTAGCATTGCGAGTTCAGGAGACTGAATGACCGACGGATCGAATTTAGAAGCAATCAATATTCTTGTGGCCGGCAAGAATCAAAGCAACGTCGAGCTTGCGAAAGCGGCGTATGCCGGAATCGGCTATCAGGTAATTCCTGCACCGGGAACATCACTGGCGCTTTTTCTGGCACAAAAAAATTATCCGGATCTGATTATTAGCGATGGCATCCTCACCGATGGCGATGGCATCGCCTTTCTGACTGAATTGAAAAACGATCCAGAACTGTCGGAAATACCTTTTATTTTCTTGATCGATAAAAATACTTCTCAAATTGACGAAGACAGTGCCATCACTGCCGGTGCCGTTAGTGTTTTCTATCATCCGATAGAAGCCGGTTGGCTCAAGGAATGCACTGTTCCAATTATCACTAAGCATGCGGCTACAAAAGAAATTCGTCCGGAGCAAACTCCAGAGTAGACTGGCTAGATCTGCACATCAGTCCATGTGAACGAAATGCGCCCGGCTTCCGCAAACCAGGCGCATTTCTTTGTTGTTTTGCAGTCAGCGTTTGATTTCCCCAAATCATTCGCTGTTTCGATCAAGCGTTTGGTTTCCCAGGCCAGGCGCTTCATTGTCATTTGTTTTGTCTTTGTCACGTCAGCGTTTCGTTTCCGCACACTAGCGCTGTTAATTGGGAATCGTTCAGCTTCCGCAAACCAAACGCTTCCCTATAACTCTCGGAACTACGTTCCTTTTTTCATGTAGATGGAATACAGGTCTTCCATGCTTGGCGTCGCGGCTGCTTTACTCAAGCTCTCGCCGGTGATGTATTTGTTTGGAATTTCGCGGGTTCTGCCGCTGCTGTTGCGAGGACCGTGGTTCTCGTGTGCGGTCCAAGTGCCTCTCATGCGCACCACTTCGGCACCATTCCAATTGTCCAACAAGTTTTGAACATAGGCTCTGTTCTGTGGTGTGTAGTGACCGTTGCCGACATCACCATGACGTGAGCGCCAGTCGTATTCTTCGACGAATTTTTTCAGGTCCTTTTGTCCGACTTTGTTGTCGACATCGCCTCTGACACCATCGAGAACTTTGAACAGTGAATTGTTTGGATGTCCGTTTTCAGTTTGGAACAAAGGTGCGACGATGTCGCGTGTCTGAGCGATATTGCGGTCTTGAACAATTCGTTGTTGACGTGCAGATTCGTTGGACTCGAATACCGATTGCACGTTCTGAACATTTCTATCCAGGTGTTTTTGATTGACTTTGCCGCGCTGTGCAAGCCCTGGGAATTCGCTTTCCAGCTGGGAAAGGCGTGATAGACTTTCTGGTTCTTTGGTGGTGCGAATTCCTAAATCTACTTCGCCCCGATTTACTGCTTTGTCACCGGTGATGTCGTAGCGCGGAAGGTTATTGCGTCCCCAGTCGCTTAAGCCCTTGGCGTCAGCGATTCGTTTCGCTTCAGCGTCACGAGCAGTTTTATCGGTCAGGCGCGGATCGGCTTCGAACTGTTTCATGTGCACGGGTGGGGTCAGTTCTTTTGCCATCTCGGCGCGAACTGTTGGAGCTTCGCGACGCGCTTCCAGAGTCGGATTCACGAAAGGTGAGAATACTGTTTGGTTGTTAGACAAACCGCCGGCTTTGCGTAAACTATCGGCCGTGATCGAGCTATTTGTGTGCTCACGATCGTCGACATCTTTCCATGTTCCACGCAATCTTTTTACGTCGGATCTGTCCCAGTTGTTGAGCAAGTTCTCGACGTAGTCTCGTGTTTGTGGGTTGAACTGTCCGGAATTTGTGTCGCCTGTGCGTACGCGGCGCGAATAATCATCCATATATTTTTGCAAATCGCGTTTGCTGATTTCATCATCTGGTTTGCGATCGCGCATCGTATCGAGTACGCGGAAAAGTGAGCCGTTCGGGTTGCCATAAGGTGTCGCAAGCATTGGTGACATCAAGTCACGGCTGTTTGCTTGACGAATTTCATTCAGCTCTTGTTGTCTGCGAACTTCTTCGTTTTTCTCCGCGGACTTTACTTCATTGCCGTAAAACTTTTCGAGATCTCCTACGGAGATGGCGTCACGTCTGCCTTTCAGCTGAGGAAATTTGTTTTCCATCAATGCCAACATGTTGATGTCTTCGGCACTTCCTGATGTTCTAATTCCCATATCGATTTCGCCGCGGTTGACACGATTGTCACCACTGACGTCAAACCGACCAATGTTGTTTTTGCTCCAATCCAGCAGCTTGCCTGCTTCTTCGACTCTCGCATCGTCTTGCAATCTTGCTAGTGCTTTTGGATCCTGGGGTGTTTTCGAACCAGCAGATTCTTTTGTGGTCACGTCAAAATCTTCATATCCAGACATTATTGTCTCTCCTAAGAAAGAATCAAGCCTCCGATGAGCGAAATCGGATGCAATTGATATTGGGGAAGTCAGCAGCGTAGTTTTGCTTAAAGTGCGAGCGTGACTGTATTATGCAAAACCCTTCGGTTGCTGTCAGGAGGGAAAATACGTAGTCGTGTCAAATTTAGCTTTCGAAGAGATAAAACTTTCGATATTACGGCAGCTGTGGGGCTTTATAGATCGCAAATTTATTTGTGATCGCATCCAGTTATGTGACCGACATCCTTATATGTTGTGTCGGCGAAGCAGAGGTTCGTCAGAAGCTGGCGTTTTGTCAGATTGGCGTATATCGACTTCTCGTAAGCCCACCCCAACTGTTCACATGGAATAATGGTGCAAGCTGACTTGTCAGAAAAACAGGCTGAATTTGTGACTAAAATGTGGGACCAAACTTATCACATTATCTATGTGGCGTTGCAGTAGTGGCACGTCTAGCGGTTTCGTCAGCAGTTGTGAGAATGAGTTCCGGTGCGGAGACATCGCCACGATCCAGCACCCAGCGGGCGTGTGGCGCTGCCTTCGTAGTGTCCGCGATACTGTTGTAATGGAAAGCCAGGTAGCTGTGAATGCGCGTCAGTTCCTTTGGTGTTTGAGTTCCTGCAAACAACATTGGCTCCGCGATTTCGTTGCGCAAAAACCTTAGGGTTGGAACGCTGGCGGATCCGCCACCAGATGCGGTGCCAGTCGGGCTGGTTTGTTGAATGTTCAAAAGTAGTTTTGCATCGTTGGCCTTGCCGAGACGCTCCAGAGTCAGGTAACAAAGGACCATCGCTCTTTGCTTGGGCGTCCCTGGTTTTGCCAATGTGGAAAGTTTTTTGAAATCGGACAATGCTTGATCGTATTGCTCTAAACACAAGTGAGCAAGTCCGCGCAGGTTGTACGTTTCGAATTTTGACGGGTTGAGCTGAATCACCCGGTTGGCGATGAGAACACAGTCTTGCAGATCAGGCTCGCTGATCCGAAATTTCCGTGTGATTGGTGGTGGAGTGGCAATTATTTTAGGGGCGCGAGATGCTGCTGCTGAAGCTGGTTTTGGCACATGTGTTTTCTGAACTGGTGGACGCATTTCCCCCGGTTTGATAGTTTTCGTCACGCTTGATACGCCAATCGATTTCTGACTCGATCCCGGTAACTTTGGCGCGGCGCGGTCAGTCAGGCGCTTGGGCTTCGGCGCTGGTTGGTTTCGGCGTACTAGTTTGGAAACTTTACTCGTGTCCGCGTTGCGTGTCTGTTTTTTTGTCAGTATTTTTATGGCATCATCAATCTTGCCGAGATAGGCATTATAAGCGCCTCTTTGAAAAAGAATTTCCGGCAGCGTGGGTGCCAATTGAATTGCTGCATCCAAGCTTTCATTCGCTTTGGGATCTTTCAGTGCAAGGCGAACAGCGCCAAGATTGAACTGCGCCATGGCTACGCTATCGGCACTAGCAACCTTTTTGTATCGCAGTGAAACTTCGAGTGCTTCGCGCGCTTCATTTAATTTGCCGGCTCTCCGCAACGCGGCGCCTAAAATCTGGTATCCATAAGGGCTTGCAGGCGTTAGAGCGACAGCACGCTTTGCGTCTTTAACTGCCTTTTCGGTTTCGCCAATGCGTAGGTATGCAGCCGATCTATTTATATATGCGTCAGCGAAGTCTGGTCTGCGATTTACTAAAAGATCGAAATCGCGGATCGCTTGGACTGGTCGGTCTGCGTCGAGATTGGCTATAGCTCTGGAGTTTAACGCTTCCATCGATCGTGGCTCGATGTTGAAAGCCTTGTTTGCGTCACGAAGTTCCAGGTCTTGCTTTTGGAGACGACTGTTAATGACAGAGCGTATTCGATATGGGTAGCCATTCGATGGGTCTAAAGCGATTGCCGTCGAAACGTATTTCAGCGCGTCATGATGCTTTCCATCGGTAGTTAAATGATCAGCGTAGCCTGTGATGGCTAGCCCGTCTCGAGGAGCGGCTTGAATTAACTGCCGATCCAATGCGATCGCTTCAGTGATTTTGTTTTCCTGAACTAGTTTTTCAATTCTTTCAGTTAAGCTGTCGATGTTTTTTTGCTGATCGTTCAGAAGTCTCTGTGCGCGTTTCAAATCTGCTTGCGCTTCCTTGGGTTTGCCAATCTGCTGGTAGCCCGCGGCTCGCATGAAATAAGCTTCTCGGATGTTCGGATTGAGTTTGATCGCTCGCGTTAAAACGGCAATCCCATCTTTTGTTTTTTTAGTCTTGATGTAAACTGTACCTAAGTCACTGAGAACGTGAGCGTTATCTGGGCAAACGGCAGAGGCTTTTTTTAAGTCCGCAACGGCTTGCGGCGTCTGTTTCAGCGTGTAACCGCTTAGACCTTTTAATGCTAGCGCCTCCGCTTGAACCTGGCGGTAGGTGTCACCACTACTGGTGTCACCGCGAAGAATTGGCAGCGGGCGTTGAATCTTAGGCGTGGAATTTTTTTTAGCGCTCAGGTCAGAAAGCAGTTTTGTGGTCTTACTGATGACCTGCTTGTGCTGCCCGGATTCGCTCAAATTGACCGCTTCGGCAAGCGGAATCAAGTAGTGGAAAACTTCGTCTTCGCCTTCTTGTGCTAACGCCGGCGCGCTAATAGACAGAGCTGTCGCCAACATGATTGCCAGGCGAACTTGTAGAGATCGTTTTGTTCTAGACCTTGAGAATGTCATTAAACATCAGTGCGATAAACGTATCCAATGGCTCGACGCACTTAGTCGTCTTAGAGCGCATTATGGCTCCTTCCCAACCGGAAAGGAAGAGTTCTGCCATCTGATGAGGAGAGAAAGATTTTTTGATCTCGCCTCTGTTCTGACCTTCTTCGATGCAACTGGCGAACAGATCTCGCCATTTGCCCATCACGTGTGAGAGTGCCGTTCTGAGCGATTCGCTCTGATCAGCCATCTCCTGGGAAAGATTGCCAATCAGGCAGCCTTTTCTACACTCGTTGGAAACCAACCGTTCTTTGCCGGCCTCGCAGTAGTTACGCAGGCGTTCGATCGGAGTAGCGTCAGTGTTTCTAAGCGTTCGAAGCAGGTTTGCCGTATATGACTGATCGCAGTGCGCGATGATTTGTAGTGCAAAGTCTTCTTTGCTGTCAAAGTAATGATAGAAGGAGCCTTTCGGAACCCCGATGCGCGAAAGCACTTCCTGGATGCCGGTGTTGGTGTAACCCTTTTCGATCATGACGTCAGTACCGGTCTCGAGAAGAGCGGTCTTAGTGTCTTGTTTTGTCGATGCTTTTGGTGACATATTCTCTGTCTGGAGTTCTACTTCTATTTGGCTCATACCCTTCGTTCTCATACAATAATACCACCTACCAGACTAGACCGGTCGTATATCCTCATTAACTATTGGTTCCGGACACGGCTGTACGCTGACTTGGGGCATAGTTTTGAGCACGAATTCTTCCAGAACAATCCATAGAAGGATGGCGCTCAATAGGAATTCCCAGAAATTTGTCAGTATCATTTTGGCTTCTCCTTGCGGGTTTGTGCGTTTGTCGGTTTGTCAGAAAAAATGTCCTTTTATCTGACATCTGACAGGCTGGTTTGTTCAAACCAGCCTGCAGGGCTCACGCGACCTGGTTGTATTTATTAGACCGGTCGGCTAATTTTGAGGTCAAAAGCTTCGGCGAGAAAGCTAATTCGAGACTATGCTTCTTGGCGTAAGCACGATCCGAGGCGATTTGCTGTTTGCGGATCTGACGTTCCCATAATTGGTTGAGGAGAGCTGGGCACTCTATTTGATCACAGGTATCGGTATTTTCGACTTCTAAAACGTCGCTTAATTGTGGTTGGAGTACTTCAAGGTTTCTGGCGTTTAACATCTTCGTCCCTCCTTGGGTCGTTCGGTTATGTTACTAGAATAGACCGGTCGTCTACATTCTGTCAACCACCCCTTTAATCTGGCGGCTCAATCTTGTGTGGTCGGTCGGGCGCGGAGCCGGGGTTTTGTTTGGGTGGTGAAGCAGCGGTTGCGTTGCTTTGCCGCTAAGAGAATTTGGAAACATTCGCGATCAATAGGATGTCATTCTTTATATTGTTAGGGCGGGTGTGGTTGAATTCTCCTGCTCGCTCACTTTTGGAGGTCTTGATGAATAAGTCTATTCGCAACGCATTGCTTACTACTATCGCCGGCGCAGTGGTGTTTGCTCTTCCTGCGTGTGCTGAGTCCAATGAGTGGAAACTCGACCCGATGCATTCAAAGGCCGGGTTCGAAGTCAAACATATGATGATATCGACGGTTCGTGGCGACTTCTCCAAACTATCCGGCACGGCTCAATATGACGGTAAGAATGTCAATTCGATCAAAGTAGATGCCACCATCGATGCCAATTCAATCAGCACTGGCAATGAAGATCGCGACAAGCATCTGCGCAACAAAGACTTCTTCGATACAGAAAAGTTTTCTGACATCAAATTTGTATCCAAGTCGTCCAAAGCGGCAGGCAAAGGCAAGTTCAAGCTGGCAGGCGATCTGACAATGCACGGCGTAACTAAACCAGTGACGCTCGACGTTGACGGTCCTTCCGAACAAATCAATGACAAGCATGGCAATTGGAAGATTGGTGCGTCGGCAACAACTAAGGTCAATCGCAAAGATTTCGGACTTAGTTATGGTGGTCTGATGGATAACGGCGGAGCGATGGTCGGCGATGAGATCAAAATCGTTTTGGATATCGAGCTTTCGAAACCTGTAGATGCAAAAGCAGACGCGGCTCCAGCTGACAAAAAAGCTGGTTCGAAAAAGCCTGAAGCCAAAAAAGATGAGGCGGCTAAGTAGTCGCTGAGGCAACTCTTACTGTCATAAAAAGTGTTCGAAATTCTGACGCGGCAATCTTGCCCGTGTCAGAAACGCGGACAGATTCGGTCATTCACGAAGGGTATCTGTCATAAAAACGGACAGATTTTCTGACGATCTAACTTGCCCGAATTTCCTTATCCCGGCAGCGTAAAATTGAATCCGTCTCTCCCCTCGCGGGTTTCGATGACGAGCGAACCTTGATGAGCTTCAATTGTCGCGCGTGCAAGCGCGAGACTCAGGCCGCTTACGGTCCAAGTTTCGTGCTGGCCTAACTCGACTATGGCGTATCGCTGCAAACAGCTCTCTCTTGTCTCCTGCGGGATGCTACAGCCCTCGGCTGTGACAAAGATGGAGACTCGACCAGGAAGCTTTTCGCTTGTGACAATTGCCGCTGACGTCCGTGGGCTGAAGCGGATGATTGCCGAAACGAAACTGAGCAACGCCATCACGATTCGATCAAGGTCGACGCGAACTTTTGAAGCCGAATCCTGCGTGTCATATTTCAATGTCCGTTCTGAATCGGGCAATGCCTCGTTCAGTTGTTCGGCCGCCGTGCTGACTAATTTCAGCACTGTCACTTCGTTGGTTTCGAACGCAAACGACCCCGATTCTATTTTCTCTAAATCAAGGAAGTCGTTGATGAGGTTGACTAGTTTGCCGATTCTGCTTTCTGATTCAAGCAGAATTTCATACTCCAGTTTGTGCCGCTTGTCGTCGCTCTCAACTGCTTGGATTTGCGCCGACATCATCCCTAATGTGCCATGCAACGAGGTTAACGGCGAACGTAGATCATGGCTGATCATCGAAATGAAGTCACGTTTTACCAGTTCGATTTCGCGTCTGGTTGTGATGTCTTGCAGTACGGCGAGGAAATTGTCTTTGCCATGGTTGACAAACCGGTTGACGTTTAATGACACCGCAATTGGTGTCAAGTCTTTTCGAAGCGCTTGCAGTTCAATTGCATGCGTCTGCGCCGCTTTGACGATACTGGCGTCCTCTGCGTGTTGTGTGGCGCTTCCTGTGAAGAGCATGCTGAAATCTTTGCCGAGAAGCTCGCCAGGTTGATATTGAAACATCTTTGTCGTGGTTGGATTTGCAGCTCTTATCTGAAAGCCGTTACTGAGCGTCAAAACTGTTGCCGGCACACTGTCGATGATCGTGCGAAACTGTTCTTCGCTTTCTCTAATCAAACGATTGACGCGATTGCGTTCCGTGATGTCGTGCGCGATCATCACTACGGTGTCAAACTCTTCGCCCGGTTGTGCGGACCAGACCACTTCTACATCGCTGCCATCTTTTTGACGCACAGTGTTCTCGAATGAAATCGGAATACGTTCATTGAACAATGTGTCGATGGCGGCGAGAGTATCTGCGGTTTCGTCCGGATGGATAAGTGAGCTTATTCTTCTGCCTATAATTTCGTCGCGATTGTATCCCCATAGAGCACTGCTGGCTTGAGTCACTGCGGTGAATATACCTTTGTTATTTATCGAGCAAATGAATTCTGCCGCGTTTTCGAGAATCGTTCGTTCTTTGCTTTTGTAGTCATCTAAGACATAACTGAGATCTCTAATTGAACGATCCAGCTCCGCGATCTCGTCGTCTCCGAAAACCGGCGCCGCCAGAGGTTTTTCAAGAGCAAGATTGATCGTGTTGTCGGCTACTACCTGCAATCTTCCCAGCTCTTTTATTACGAAGAATCGATAGAGCAGATAAGCCGCGGTGATGTTGACGATAACTCCTAAGGAAAGAGCAATTTTGAATAGCCACTCCGATTGAGCTTGAAGCTCATCACTAGTGGATTCTTCGATATGACCAAATTTGCTTTCCAGTTTCTCCAGCTGTTCGGTAGTGAGATTGGAGGCCTCTTGAAGTTTATACAAAAGAAAATAGTGTTTGTGAGTATCGAAGTTTAACTCGCTCTTTAGTCTATTCATCAGGTCTATGCCGACCTGATAGCTGTCGACCAGCTCGTCCAATTCTTTGCGTGTTTCCGGATAAGATTTTAGTGATCGTTTTAATTGAGCCAGTTCTTTGGAAAACTGATTAGCCACTCTGTTGTAATCGCTTGCCCAGCCTTGTAGATCGTCAGTGACCGCATCGGGAGATCCGACTACGTTTAGAACTCCCAATGTCAACTCTTGAGTCAAATTAGATAATCTACTCAAAGTGCTAACGACCAATTTTACGCGTCTGGCTTTTTCTAGTTGCTCTGAAGTCTCGATTACAGCCCAACCTACAGAGCTCAAGAAGATCGTCTGCAAAAGCGCGAACGTACCTAGAAGGATAAACATTCTTCTTCTCAGGTTTGATGATTGGCGCTTTTCTATTGTCATATTTTAGGTACGGTGAACCAGAATCGGCTGCCATGTCCGCCGTCACTTTCCACACCGATCGAACCGTTGTGCGCCTCTACAATTGATTTGCAAATCGACAGACCCAAACCGGTTCCTTTGCCGCGTTGTCCGTCGGCGACGCTGGTTTGAACATATTGTTCGAAGATTGCCTTGCGCATTTCTTCAGGGACGCCCCTGCCACTATCGGTGATACTAATCTCGATCTGATCTTCACTTTCATCAACACTGAGCTTGACCTCGGATTGGCGTGGAGAAAACTTGATTGCGTTGCCGAGCAGGTTGATTATCACTTGAACCAACCTGTCCGCGTCGGCCAGGACAGTGCAATCCGCCTTCTCCCATACCAATGAAATCCCCTGCTGTTCGGCATGATCCGCGACTGCATCGACTGCTTCTTTCAGAATGTTGTGCACCGGTGCTGGTGTAAGCGAGCCAACTAATCTGCCGGCTCCCAGCTTTTGAATACTCAAAAGCTCGTCGATTAGTTTCAGAAGTCGCTCGATATTTGTGCTCACACGAACCAGGCGTTCTTGTTTCTTCTTGTCGGCGCTGTCGGTGTCAATCAGCTCAGTGACACGCTTTCTCGTAGTATTTAGCGGGTCCCTCAAATTGCGCCCGAGCAGATTCACGAAATCTTCTTTGATGCTTTCGAGAGTAACGCGTTCGCTAATGTCATCGAGAACGAGAAGTAGATCCGAAAGACCAGTCGCTGGAAAGTGTGCGCATGTGACTTCAATCGCTAAATTGCCATCCGGACGTTTGAGCAGGCACCGAATTGTTTGTGACGAGTCCGAAGAAATCAGAGTTTTCAACAGATCTTCTTCTCGCAGATCCGTAGGCTCCATCAGAGAAAGTATAGGACGGCTCGCCAAATCCTGACGCTTACGATGAGACATTTTTTCTGTAGTGGCATTTACGGATTTCACAAAACCGCGATTGTCGATCATGACTATTCCTAGAGGAATGTTTTCAATAGCGGTTCTTAGCTGTTCTTCTTGCGCGCTTAAAACAGCTTCCATATTCTTGCGCTGGGTTATGTTGTGAACGAAACAAAACAATGACTCCGTTGATGGTGACCAGTGTACTGACCAGATTGTGTCGATCGACTGACCGTCTGCTGTTTCAACGTGAGTTTCAAAATTGCCGGTTGATTCTGCCGTCATCAATCTCTCAATTTCTTGAGTGGTTTTTTCGAGATGCCGGGGTTTAATAACGGTGCTGAAGTGGGAGCCTAGAACGCGCTCCGGTTCGTACCCCCACTGCGCTTTCACAGATGGGCTCACGCTTGTGAAGATACCTTGATGATCGAGTTGACAAATAACATCTGACGCATTGGCAATCAAAGCTCGTTCATTGCGTCGCGCCTGCGTTAGTGTCTCGGTCATCTCGTGAAACAGGCGGTCGATCTTGCCAATCTCATCGTTGTCCAACAGCCGCTTGTTCAGCGCCTCCCCGTCAGCAAACAGGGCGATATTGTCAGACAGAATGCTGAGCCGACCGGTGATGCGTTTGGCGAGAAAGCCGCCGATACAAAGAGCTCCCACTAAATTGAAAATTGATCCGGCTATAAGTAGTGTGTATACGTTGGTCAGCGAACGTTCCGTCTCAATCGGTTTGGACTGCTCTATCGACTTGTAGTGCTTGATCAGTCGTTTGGAAAGTCGCGTGCAATCTGCCGACAACGCGAACATCGTCGTTGTAAAAGCTTTAAACGCCTCGGGACTGCGTCTGAATTGCGACTGCTGGGAGTCGTAATACGCGCAGGTCTTTTGCATAGCCGCGTCCATCTCTTCCAGAGCTTTCACGGCTTCGGGCTCGTTTTTGATCAGGTTCTTCAACTCCCTGATCTCTTTGTCCAGGTCGCCTTTGAAGCTGTGGTAGTCAGTGGACGTTTCCACAAATTGGAGAAGTTCGGGAGGTGAAGCGCTGCGAATCATCGCGATGCCGATCTTCTGCGAGATGTTAGCCACGTTGTTCAAGCGAGAAACGACCTCTTGAGCGTGCGTTTCTCCAAGCAGGAAACCTTTAACGGTCCACAAGCACATCACCAAAAGAACAACAAAAATGAACTCGCACGTCAGCAAGAGGCAGATGCCGATCAATCCTTGTTTGGAGATACTCAAACGTGAAAACATGGCTGGTTTTGGTAAGTTTAAGGGGTGGGCGATATGTCAGAAAATTTGGCAGGAAATCTGACAAGTGCAAGGCGAGGTTACGAGGCGTCTGTCTATCTTGGGATTTTTCGGTTGGTCAGCTAAAAGCCTTAAAATGTTTGATCGCGCCTAACTCAAAGATATCAGTAATGTTCCAAAATGCCCACAAAATGGGGCTGATCGGGCATTAATTTCGCGATCTGACATGACTTTTCAAGTTTTGTGACTATTGAATCTTGAAGGTATTGCGATTTGTCGATATACACCAGCTTTGCAATGGTATCGCTTGTGGTACCGCTTGGATATAGCCGGGTCTATTTCGCAAAAATTGCTGAACCATATACGGTGCGCCACTTGCTAGGTTCGTATTGTGGTGTATGATTGTGATGAAATGCGGCGCCCTTACTAGGTTTGATTAAACAAGACTCACGCAAGAATAATTTTTTCGGCGTCAGTTCAAAAAAGCCGTGCTACTGCCAGTGATATCATTCAGCGAGGTCCGAGCGTGCAAGATTATTACTACGGAGACCATGAAAACGTCAGCATCGAAACTGATGTCCCGTTCGATTTGGAGCTCGGGGATAACGCGCTAGATAAGCTCAAGAGTGTAAAATTTCCGTCTGACGTCGCTTATCTAGGCGGTGAAGGTCCGGCGCAAGAACATCATGACCCACAAGAGCAGTACGAATCGTTAGATCCTATGACGACGCTGAAAAACAAAAAAACATTCTTGAGCCTGTTTCCCAACAGGTTCGCGAGTGCGATTAAGCGCGGAAAAGAAGGCGATTGGCGTCAGACCAGTCAGTTCCACCACTTGTCAGATGATGAAATTCTAGAAGCGATAGGCGGTCAGTCGACGTTTACACGTGCGTGCATGGCTGACAAAAACACGCGATTTGTCACCATACTTTTGGCGAGCGACAGCTACTACCGCTCCCCTGAAGGGCTGGGCAAACTGCGCGATTGCTTCCGTTGTGTGGGCGTCAATCAGATCAAGCTCTACATGTTTCAAGAGTCAGATCAATGGCAATTGTTTGCGTTCTTCTCGAAGGAAATTGATTCTGCAAACATCACGTCGCTCATTTCAGCGTGGCTCCGCCGCAACGGCATTGTGCCCGGCACCGCTGGAGTGAGTCTCCATCCAGGCGATGAAGCGCTATGTCTGCCATTGCAGTCGGGTTTTTGTTGGATCAACGATAACGGACACATCATCGTATCTCGCAACGAGGTTTCGCCGGAAGCCGCATTAGGCTTATTCGTATCCGATATTGAGCGGACGGAAACTGACGGTGATGAGTTGGTTGAGCGGTTAGAACAAATCCTCAGCTCGCCTGAAAAGAAATAGGCTGATTCTGCTTTGTAGCTTGACTTCCTGGCTGCGTGGGTGGAGTCGTATGCGCCTTTGTCATAAAATCGGGCATTTTTTCTGACCAATCAAAAACCGCAAAAAACCAAGGCAACCCTGACCGTATGACGCTTTCTTTCAAAACCGCGAAAGTGACAAATCTGAAGTACCTGACAAGCAGTCTGCCAAAAATGCATTTTGCATTGGTAAGATTGAACAATCACGGCTCATCGCGAGCGCGTTGAAAACGAAATTTCGTCACACGAGGATGCAATGGTAGAACAGCCTCCCACAGCAGCCAATGGCTCCGGGATGTACGATAAGGTCCGAGATGACCTGATGAAGCGAAAGCCTTTGTTAGCCGCGTCCTTCCAGGGCGATCCGGACATTCTTTCACGTGTCAGAGATTACGAGCAGCGCTCCGCCGACGTCGCCCAGCAAGTCGGGTTGGTTGCTGCAAAAGGTGAGGATATCGAGCGCCTGGCCTTGCTCGATCCGATTACTGAGCTATATAACCACCGCACGTTCGTGAAGGAACTGAAGGCGGAGATCGCTCGCTCGAGACGCTACAGTCAGAGAGTTTCAGTGCTCACGTTGATCGTCGATGAGTTCGAAGGCATCGGCACTGACTACGGCACTCTCACTCAGGATGCCGTTCTTCGAGTGGTGGCACTGGTTATCCGCAACTCGACAAGAGAAGTCGATATTCCGGCGCGCTACGCGCCGTGGCAATTCGCTGTCGTGCTTCCGCAAACTAACGCAGCCGGCGCTTCGCTGGTGGCTGAGCGGATTCGTCAGCGTGTCGCAAACCAGGTTTTTTCGCACAACTGGAAAAACTTCTCGCTCACAGCAAGCATGGGCGTAGCCACGTTTCCCGAGCACGCTCAGGAATACGATGAGCTCGTGGCGCGCTCGCTCGAGGCGATGGAATGCGCTGTCGATCGCGGCGGCGACCGAGTGTTTTCGTTCTAGTCTGTATTATTGCGAACGAATAGTATCGATCCAAACTCTTCGTTGAGACCATCTTCGCATGCCACTTTCCACTGTGGCTCTGTTTTTAAGGCGGCGGCCAATTTTGAGTTTTTCGGCATCAGTATCCATTCGATTTTGGCTTCGTCCAATTGTTTGCTCCAGCCTGGCTGCGTTTGAACGATGGCGCCATATTTCTTGTAGAACTCTTCGCCATAAAAATCGGCCCGATCGTCGATGAAAACGCGCTGACCAAGTTTGTATCTGATTAAGCCGCCCCAGTTGTCGTGGTTGAAACCGCGATCGAAAGGCAGTTTATTTTCTTTGATATATTGCAGGGTTTTGGTTGGCATCTCTGACGTTGAAAAACCGGATGAAAGTATTTTGGCACCGCCGATGCTACCGCCACAAAAGGCAGCCACAGTGACGAATACCACGTAGATGATTGGAAGAATATGCATTTTGCACAGCATCTCTTGTTGCGCGAATTGCTGCACCGGATAAGCAAACTTATCGATCGTTTGTTTCAATTTCGGAAACGCGCTCGTCAGCGGTCTTGTCGTATCATGCAGTATTGTTTTTGAAAACATCAATCCAATTGCTGGAACGGAAACTATGGCGAACAGTGGAATGTTTCTCACCGCCGATAGTGCCATGTGCAGGAACAACAAACAGGTCGAGAAGTAAGGCAGCGAAGGGCGATGCTTAGTAATCGCCAGTCCTCCAAGGAAGAACGGCATAAGAAACAGCAGGAAAAATGAATGAATATTTTTGAGCTTGAAGTGAAAATCGGGTGAGCGAAATTCGTCGGTGTTCGCAATGACGGTACTGCCTTTCAGGTATTCGATAATATACTTGTAAAGGTCGATGCCATAAGGGTTGATAAGGGTGGCGCCGCTTGCAATTACGCCAGCAATAAACAAAGTTTTGACTCGTTCTAAATTTTTCTTCTTATCGGAATCGGTATCACCAGGTTTAATTAGACGTTTAAGCGCAGCCAGAAAGTAGATGCCGATAAGAATGATGCCCAGTGGAAACGCCGGGTGGCAGTTGACCCAAAGTATCATGAGCAGCCCGATGTATAAGTAGAGCTTGACACTGCTGATGGTGCCTCGATAAAAATCTTCCAGTTTCGTCAAATACAACAGAATGCATAAGAACGTGATGATGTGCGGTCTTGCCAGCCAATGGATGGCGGATGCAAAGATTGCAAAGATCGTCACAGGTAAAACCAAGCCCAGCGGGCCGCCCTCCGCACGGGCGCGATCATAGACCTTCAGGAAGATAAACGAGATTATTGTCGCGACCGCGACTGCCAGTAAGTTCAAACCACCGGCCAGGGTCAACGCATACGCGACCAGGTCAAACAGCCACTCGTAGGCGACCCAGGCTTTGTCAGGAAAGGTGTATGAAAACAGATCTGTTTTTGGAATAGCGTGGTTCTCTAAAATCCACTGACCAGCTGTCAGATGCCAGCCGGTAGATGCGTCCTGGAACATATAGTCCGGTCGGGCGAACAACAAGATGTGCATGATGCCGATGAAGAGCAGGTCTCCGACGTCAGGCAACGGCAAGAGCTTGGTTTCTGGTTTTGATAATTCGTCTGACTTGATTTCGTTCACTGCTTCGGCGCGGCGAGGAGACTGCTCTGAAATAGTACATCATTCAAGCAGCAAGAAAGGACTCGCCGCATGCGGTTGTCTCACGAAACGTATCCGAGGCTGCGCATCTCTTCCAGCATGACAATTGAATCGCTGCCATGTTCAGCGGAGTTCGACCAATCGCTATAGAGCAGATCGATCGCCTCTTTACCTCGATAGAAATAAATCTGGCGCAAGATAATCCTGAGATAGTTTCGGTCGAAAGCGCTGAGACCCTCGATGATGGAAAGCAGGGTGTTGTTGGAGCACGTCGAATTGGTCACTACCTCCAGTGAAACCGAACCGAATGCGTCAATCAATTGATTGTCAGCCAGATCTCGAATAGGTAAAACCAGCTTCGGCGCAAATCCCGTCGCGCAGACTTTTCTCGAGGCGACGATCAGCGCGCGCAGAAAACCGAATCGTGCTGTTTTGACAAAAATAGAACGCAAGAGAGAAATATTGCCCGCTTGAGCAGTTTCCACAGCGAACTCGGCTAATTTGTCGATCTCCCCGCCGCCTGCCAGGTCAAGCATCCAATTGAGTACGAAGTCGCTGGAAATGTCGCTCTGAAGTATTTTTGATGCCGGGCTGGTGGTGCCGATCTGGTGCGGCATTAAGGTTGATAGACGATGCAGCGCTGCAATGTTTAGAACCGCCAGAATTTTTAAATTTCCGGAAGGATCAGCACCCTTTAGCGAGCGCTCATAATATTCATTAAGTGACTCTGCGCATCTGCTCATCACGATCCCGATCACCTCTTTTCGTTGTTCACGTGTCAGTCCGTGCCCATCGAGATCAAAGAGAATGTTTGATAAGCGAACGTCTCCCGAGAGTGCGGCAAGGTGTACCTGGTCCGCCAGGGCCGAAAGATTATTGAGCAAAACCATGGCACCAAAAGCCTCATCCTGCCCGGTTGGAACATCCGCCATCGGTGCGAAACCGGCTGATGGAGACGACTTGTCTAATAGTTTTAACAACATCTGGCTCTTAGCCATTAGTTTTGCGCTTCGGATTAAGATTGCTAAACCATCGTAATATTCTCGCCTGATCAACTCGCTTGCGAATTCGAGGACCCGTTTTTCAGGGAGTTCTCGAATGATCAATAGCGACAGTGTGTCTAAAAAATCATTGCCGGAAGCCGAAGCTGCGGCCAGAGCAACCGATACCACCAGTGGTGTGTGGTTGTTTTCTATGAGTGTGTTGCATATGAGGGCCATTGTCTGCAGAAGGTCTGAATCGTCGGTGGCGGCCACGGCTTTCATTAATGTAGACAACGCTTCGAGATAACTTGCCTCGTAGAGCGATTTCAAAGCTTCTTCGAAGTAGTGTTGAAGTTTCAAATCCGCTGCAACTGCTCTCATCCTGTAAAACGCGTGCAGTAGAAGGAGAACTTCCTGATCGATCGGCTCCACGTTGAGCAGGCTGTTTAGCCGTTCTGAGCAAAGTTTAGCCGCCGAAAGTAGGATATCGACTAATGTTTCTTCGGCTACTCCCCAAGTTCTTAAAGCGCCAAAATATTGTTCCAGAGCGTCGTCTGTATTCTCAACGCCCAATTGTAATGCAAATGCATAAACGCTCTCCCTGTCACTTTTGATTGGATCCGTAATGAACTCCATGAAGCGACTCGACTCTTGTTCAGAAAATAATTTCAACATCCAAACTACAATCAGCTGAGCATTCTTCATTCGCATCATTATGTTTGAGAAGAATTGCGCTTCATTTTCGTAGCCCTGGGTCTTCAGAAAAGCTCTCACCACGGCGATCGCGTTGAGGTGCTCGATCTGGATCTCGAGTATGTTTTCTTCTGTACGAGCATCGGATGGTTGTTCATCGAAAAGTAACTCCAGGTTTGATACGAATAGATGCCCTGAGTTATCTAAAGCAGTAAAGAAGGTTTTCCGAGCAGAAGACTGCCCCGGGAAGTCGACAATCCATGACGTGCATATTTCTGAAAACTGGGAAGGAAAAGTGAAGGCGCAGTACAATATTAAATCGCAAAGAAGCTCGGCTTCTCCCTCATCGGCAAGGCGGCTGGCGATATATTTCAGGGTGGCTATGTCGTTTGACGCGAACAGAGAGTTGAGCAGTGGTCCGATGTTTCGGTTGGGACCGAAAAAGCAATCATTGAGGCATGTCCAACCATCTTCCTCTCCCAGTTCGCCGATCAACGAGGCGTTTAGTTCTAGATTGTTTTCGGTTGCAAATTTAAACGCCTTCTCGGCGGTGTATAACGCTTGCATGCGCATTTGCTTCTTGATGAACTGCCTGCTAAGCTCCACGAGCGCGATTGCTGTCGACTCGTGCGCGAATTCGGTTTGAGCGACAATCATGTGATCCAGTCTGGAGCAAAACGAATTTATATTATTCTCCTGGGCAAGTGACTGGGCGATAATTTCCAGATCCTTTAACCTGCCAGCGCTGCGGTTCGCGTCAGTCGAATTAAATAAGCACGAGCAAAACAATGAAGCGCGTCCTAAAGTAGTGACACCGTATTTGATGGCAGATAAACCGACCTCCCGGTAAATCAAGCGGGCCTGCTCCAGATCTTTGCGCTTCCGGTATATGACGGCTAGCTTGAGTAGTGAGAGGGCCGCTGCTTCGGAAATTTCGAGAGAATTTGTTTTTGTCAGCTCGCAGAACACTCGACGCGCAGCCGCCAATACTTCCACTGACCGCGCATCTTCCTGTTCGAGCAAGCGTTCACCGAATTGACGCAGCAGGTGGAAAAAGGATGGACGCAATACAAAGACGTTGTGCATCTCAAAATCGATTGTCTCCGCAAGGTCACTGTTGACGCGCCATCTATCGGATAAGAGCTTGATTGCGCCATTTTGGTCACCACTTTCGAAACGGACAACTGCCAGGCACAGAGCCGATCGAAATTTCGTTTTTTCGGTGTTCGCGCTTTTAGCTGCCAGCAAAAAATAGTTTCCAGCCAATGCGGTTTTGTCCGACAGTCCAGAGCAATAACCAAGGCCCATCAAGCACCAGAAAAAAGAATCATCGTTAGTCCAGGTCTGCTTGCTCGTCAATTTATACACGCGCAAGTACGTGTTTAAGGCGCTGTCGTAGTGCCCATCGTCAAAATGTCTTAGCGCCAGTGCCATATGCTGATGGACCCAGTGCGTCGGCGCGAAAAACAAAAGCATATCTTCCGCGAGTTTGAGCCGCGCTTGATCCAAGTTCTTCAGTTTTTGCGATGCTGTCTGGCGGGCTTTTTGTTGAGCGCTCACGCGAACGCTGCTTGCTTCGTCGTCAATAAAGTCAAAGCGATGCGCGGTGTTGGTCTGTGGAATGGCTGGCGTGGACTCGATCGGCGGCGGAATGAAGTCAGCTTGGATTTCGTTTTTGACATGAGGAAGCAACTCGAGGCACTCAGGAGGACAATCCAGAATTGGTATCGAGAGTGGTGCCGCCCATAGCATGCGACGAAGGAGTGAAGTAGCCTCGCGAATATGCAGAGATTCGTGGTTTAACAGCGCGTGAAACAACTGAGATTTTTCTGGATCGGCGAGATCCGTGCGACGAAACAGTATGCTTTCGTCGCCGCCGTTATGCTGGTCGTAGAGCTGCGGATCAATGGCGAGGGCAAGCAGCGATGTGTGGATAAGCCAGCAAGAAAAGTTGTCGACGTCAGGATCGAAGTGGTGCTCGTTTCGATCCGGGTGTTGGTAATTCGGGTGACCGAGTTCCAGGCTCTGACGTCCTATAAGGGCCGGAACGTAGAGAGCGTCATAATCTACAAGTCGCAGTCCGCGATCGGTGACGATGATATTCCCGTGCTGCATGTCACCATGGCCGATACCAGCACATTCCAGTTCATCAACCAATTTGTGAAAATCTTCATGCAATTGTTTGATTTTGCCTGGCGTTTTATAGTTTTTGGCAAGATAGATATCGAGCGTGTCGCCTGTCACCCACGGCATTTTTAAGCATGGGTACCATTGGTTTTTTACAAAAATACCTTGCTCGATGAAATGAAAATCTATAGTGCAGTTCAGATCATCGAATAGAACAAAGTCACTGATGTGTTTGTATCTGTCCTTTTGATCCAATCGGCTGGTCAGGAAACAGCGCACGGCCCATGACTTATCGCCCTGGTTTATGCGATAAACGCTGGCGAAGGCCCCTGTCATAGCGCGCGGCAAGCCAAGCGCGTTGGTGTCGACTGTGCCGCCTGTCAGATCCGGATCTGAAAAGCAGGCGCGCGGACTTTGTATGGCTTCGTTATAGTCTTGAGGGGTGGGCCACGAGTTGCCTGCCATTAAGGCTAGCCTCCAAGAGGTAGATGCTGATTGCGCATCCGGGGTTCGTCAGATTTGGGGTGGGTTGTTTTGTCAGAAAAAGTGTCCGTTTTTCTGACGGGATAAATTGTCAGAAAATCCGGCATTTTTTATGACGCGTTACCCCACGCGCCCCCGCCAGGCGTCTCAACCACGAACGTGTCTCCAGGCTGCATGGTGACGGTGTCCGTACCGGACAACTCCACCGTACCGCCGGCTGCATGTTTTATTACATAATTGTGTCCCAGTGCGCCGGAGCCACCACCGTGCAAGCCGAAGGAAACGACTTTGCGCCGTTCGGAAAGGATCGACGCTTCCATTAGCTCGGTGAATTGCATCTTCCGTATGACTCCGTTTCCACCATTGTACTTGCCGATTCCGCCGCTTCCCCGCCTTATCGAGAATTCTTTTAGGATTACCGGAAAACGCCACTCCAGCACCTCCGGATCGGTTAGCCGAGAGTTTGTCATATGTGTTTGAACGGCGTCACAGCCGTCATGGTTGGGACCGGCTCCAGCGCCACCGCAGATGGTTTCGTAATACTGATACTTGGAATTTCCAAAGGTAAAGTTGTTCATGGTGCCCTGGCTTGCTGCCATCATGTTGAGCGCGCCATAAACCGCGTCGACAATTGCTTGCGATGTCTCCACATTGCCTGCCACAACTGCCGCCGGAGGCGACGGGTTGAGCATCGAACGATCCGGGACAATGATGTTTAACGGCGCCAGGCAACCGTCGTTGAGCGGGATATTGGCATCGACCAATGTTCTGAAAACATAAAGCACTGCCGCTATGGTTATCGCTCGCGGTGCATTGAGATTACTTTCTTGTTGTGCAGATGTGCCAGTGAAGTCAATCGTGGCAGAGCGACTGCTGCGATCGACCGTGACTTTTACGCATATTGTGGCGCCACTGTCCATGCGTAATTCGAACGAACCGTCAGTCAACTTCCCAATCGCATCGCGAACACAGGCCTCGGCATTTTGTCTGACAAAATGCATATAAGCATAAACGGTATCAAGACCATAAGAGTGGATCATTGAAATCAAACTGAGAACGCCTCGATTATTTGCCGCGACCTGCGCTTTCAAATCAGAAATATTCTGTTCAACATTGCGAGTTGGATGCGGACACTCTGTTAAGAGCACCCGGATTGTGGGCTCGAGAAATTCGCCGTCAGAAACTACAAGAGTCGGATCTATCAGTGCGCCTTCGTCAGCGATCGTGCGACTGTTAGGCGGCATGGAACCGGCCGTGATACCACCGATGTCGGCATGATGACCACGCGAGGCTGTGTAAAATATTGGTGAAGGCGCTGTTGAAGATGTATCACTGTCCGCATAAACTGGCGTCACGACAGTGATATCGGGAAGATGCGTTCCTCCTTGAAAAGGGTTGTTGAGGACATAAACGTCGCCTTTTTTCATCATCGATTCGAATTTGTCGATTACCGCTCTTACACTTTCTCCCATCGAGCCCAGATGAACTGGCATGTGTGGAGCGTTGGCAATCAGCTTGCCATGCTGATCGAAGAGCGCACAAGAAAAATCCAGACGTTCTTTTATGTTGACGGATTGACTGGTTTGGCGGAGTGTCACTCCCATTTCTTCGGCGATTGCCATGAACTTATTATTGAAAAGTTCCAGTAATATCGGGTCGGCCCTGCCGCTGGAAGCGTCATGCTCAGCAGGTTCAGGTGCATGTGCTTTGATCGCGGTGCTGGAAGTTCCATTTTTCGAGTTTTTTACGCGGGTTAGAATCAACGAATTGTCATCGGCAAGTTGAGCGATCCAGCCAGGTTCAACCAGATTTGTGCTGGTGTGATCCATGATGATTGCCGGACCTTCTACAGGTTGGACCAACGATTCGCGCTGAATGATTGGTGTTTCCAGCCACCAACTGCCCTTGCTGTAGAATTTTACTGTGTCGGCAGGCGTTGAATTTGTTTCATCCGCGTGCGTTGGTTTTTGACTCTGTTCGCTGGAACTTGGGGCCGCTGTCACTTCGAGCGACACAGATTCGACAATTAGCTTTTGGTTGAGGGAGTGGAAACCGAATCGTTGAAAATGCAAGTCGTGGAAATTCGCTGTCATAGCCGCTTTCGAATCTAGAGCGATGGCAATAGTGGTGTCCGATCCGTAGTACCGCAGCATAACTGTTCGGGTGAACTGTTGAGAATTCCTGCCGCCACCCTGGTTCAAAACCTTTGCGCTGGCGCTGCTAAGCAAATCAGAAAAAATACCCTCTAAATATTCCGGCGGCACGTCATTAAGATCCTTTTGTACAGGGAAATCCTGCAAGACCTTAATGCTAGACAAACCAATGCCCAGCGCCGACAGAACACCGGCGAATTTGTGAATCATGACGGTTTTAATGCCAAGATTCTCGGCGATCAAGCAGGCGTGCTGGCCGCCTGCTCCGCCGAACGAGTTGAGGACAGCGTCTTTGATTTCATAACCGCGCTCGATTGTGATTTTCTTGATGGCGCGCGCCATTTTTTCGACGGCAATCTCGATAAATCCCCAGGCGATTTCTTCTGTGCGATTGTAATCTACGACTTTGGAAATCTCGGCTTTCAGGTCTAGAAATTTGCAGGCGACACTGTCGATATCCAGCGGCTGTTGCCCGTCTTCACCGAAAACTTTTGGGAAATGATCTGATTGAATTCTGCCCAGCAGAAGATTCGCGTCGGTGATCGTTAGCGGTCCGCCGTTGCCATAAGATGATGGACCGGGATCGCTGCCGGCTGATTCCGGACCAACTAAAAGTCGGTGCCCGTCAAATCGCAGGATCGAGCCACCGCCTGCAGCGATAGTGTGCACGGCGATCATGGGTGCACGGATAGTGATACCGCCTATGGTGGTTAGATCTTGTCGTTCGTATTGTCCTTCGAAATGCGACACGTCGGTGGATGTGCCACCCATGTCGAAGCTGATGATCTTGTCAAAGCCCAGTGCCTTGCCGGTTTCAACCGCACCGACCACACCTCCGGCAGGACCCGACAGCAAGCTGTCTTTGCCTCTGAAATTTTGTTTGTCGGTCAAACCGCCATTGGATTGCATGAAATAAACTCTTGTCGATTGCAAGGGCCGGCAAAAACGATCGAGATAACGATGCAGGATGGGTGAGAGGTACGCGTCGGCGACAGTGGTATCACCGCGGGTGATCAGTTTAATCAATGGACTGGTGGAATGCGAAACAGTAATGTGCTTGAAACCGACTTCCTGAGCGATTTGTGCGCATCTGTTCTCATGGTCGTGATAAAGATAGCTGTGCATAAATACGATCGCGCAGGAGGAAATTCCGGCGGCGTGCACCGCGGTCAATTGCTCGCGCGCAGAGTTCTCGTCGAAGGGCTCGATCTCTTCGCCTCCGGCGGTGTAACGTCCGCCAACCTCTACTGTCGATGAATACAACGGTGTCGGCAGGATGATGTTGCGTGCGAAAATATCTGGTCGATTTTGATACGCGATCCGGAGTGCGTCTTTGAAGCCCTTGTTGACGACAAGCACAGTCGGTTCGCCTTTGCGCTCCAGCAGCGCGTTGGTGGCGACTGTGGTGCCCAGGCGCACCTGTTCGATCGCGCCGGACGGAATCTCTTCGTTTGGTTTCAGCGCTAGGATGTCGCGAATACCTTGAACAGCTGCGTCTTGATAGTGGCGTGTGTTAACTGACAAAAGCTTGTGGACCCGCTGAAAGCCATCATCGCGTATGCCAATCACATCGGTGAAGGTTCCACCTCTGTCGATGAAAAACTGCCAGGTTTGCTTACTTGGTCGTTGCTTCTCGGATGGCACGCGTCGTCTGTTACTCGTGGTAGTGCGCTTGCCCTGGGGTGTTTCGATTCAGGCAATTGCTGCGTCGTCAGAAAAAGTGACCGAAAATCTGACTTTTCAAATGCGGTCTAAACAATCGTACCCGGTCAGCTGTTCGTCGTGGCGAATTTAACAATGCTGATTTGAAAAACCGTTAACTGGAAGACGAAGCGGCAGCGCACATGTCGTTCAGTTGTTGCGTGATACTGGAGTAGCAGGATGATATCGCACTGCCGAAACCTGACGTAGTGGAGGCGAAAGCCAGAGCAACCAGGCAAGCGACAAATGCCAGAATCGCACCATACTCGGTTATGGCCTGACCGTCTTCAGATCGCCTGCGACGGCGGCACCATATCATTTTGTCTTTCAAAATCCGTCTTAGCATATAGCAATTCTCAGGAGCGCACACTACCACGTGTGCTTCGGAATACGACTCTAGTAATGCGGGATACCTTGACTGCCACTGTCTCTATCTTACCCGACGCCTTCGGATTTACAACCTTGAGATTCGGTCGAAACATCATCAGGGAGCAGTTTTCAAACTTCTAACACCAATTTCAAATCAGACTTTCGGGTGTATTAAAGGAGGCCTCCGCGGATGTGATACCACTTGAAGCGCGATGTCTTTTGAATTTCCGGAAGCCGATCACGAAAAGCGTTCGCTCGATCTGAGTTAGTTGCCGCAATCGCCTGACGATTTGAGACAATACCGACGCCAAGGGCAATTTGGGTGCCAGTGATGGACTTCAATGTGAAGTCCACGTTGTCGGCGAAAACCGCGATCTTGCAAAAGATCGAAGCAATGATTTTAGGCTGGTAACAGTCGATTCGTACGTGGTTATTTCATCGTATCAAAAACAGGCGACATCCTGGTGATAGTCGGGACGTCGCGTTAGGCAGCAGCAAGCTGTTGGGTGCCGGTTCTCAAGTGATAACGGGGCTTACAGTTCTTCGATTTCCTCTTGCTTTCCTAAACATTCGTTAACAATAGCGATAATTGCTGTGGTTGCTCAGCAAGTTGCCTGATATCCGTTTCCGCCGAGCGGCCGCTTGTTGGATATGACGAGGCTTTTGCTGACTGCATTCGTCCGGATACTTTTCGAATGCTTAACTCATCGGTTTTTGATTTTGTCAGTTCGTCATACAGCCACTTTTGCGTTTGGCGATAAGAATCAGGTTCAAAAAATGGCGCATATTTTTCAAGCAAATCCTTTCGGTTGTTGATTTCCAAACTTCTCATCGAGTCGATCCAGATTGTGTCGACAAATGGCTTGAGAAGCGATACCAGCCGTTCCTTATTGCACGGCAAAAGCGGTGATAAAGAGGCATGAACTCTTATTCCAGCCTTTTTTAAGCCTTCGAGCACCTGCAATCGGCGCTGAATACTGGGAGCTCCCGGTTCGAATTCTCGTTGCACGGACTCGTCATCGGTCGTGATGCTAACCCCGACCCGCACGGTGTCACCAAACTGAGCCAGCAAATCGATGTCTTCTAAAATCAGGTGACTGCGCGTATGCATGGTCAGTTTTGCCGGCTTGTAGCGCAACAACTCCTGTAGGCATTGTCGTGAAAGCCTGTATTTGAGCTCGATGTATTGATATGGATCGGTTGCCGAACTGAAGAAGATGGAGCTACCAAAAACTTTCGAGCGCTCTTTTCGGATCAAAGCGGGCGCGTTTACTTTCGCTTCGACCCATTGTCCCCATTTTGTGTAGTCGTCGTGTCGTCCACTGGGAAACTTGGGAACGTAACAATAACTACAGCGAAAAGCACAGCCTGCGTAAGGATTGAGTGAATATGTATAGTGGCCTGCTAGCGAGCCAACCTTCTGGGGAGTTAGTATGGTTGTTGCTTGGATTTCGGTAACTTCCATAGTTTCGATTATACATACCTATGTATGTGTATGCAAGCGTAACGGCAAAACATCAACGGAGTTTTGGAAATGGTTATGTCCACCGGTCGCGAAGGTCAGTCGTCAGAACAAATTCTCGCCAGCGAAGCGGAGTGGAAAGCACTTGTCGAAGAAGGCAATGAATCGTTTGCTAAGGAACGATACTCGGTTGCGGAAATCAAGTTTAAAGATGCATTAGAGCTTGCTGAGAAGCTTTTGGAGTTACAAACGGTCAATCCCGAAGTCGAGGGACAATCATTGCCCCAAGAAGCAAGCAGCGATTCGTCTACTAAAAAGCTCGACGCTCAAATTCGGTTGACCAAGAGTTTGAATAATCTTGCCGCCTTGTATCACGTCCAGGGCAAATACGGCATGGCTGAAGAGCTTTATGAAAAGTGCTTGGATTTGAAATTAAATATCTACGGCGAAGAACATCTCGAAGTGGCGGTCAACCTGCATAACCTCGCAGTTCTTCACAGCGCCAAACGCACGTTCTTGAAAGCGGAATTGTTGTACAAACGGGCGCTCGAAATTCGCGAAAAACTGCTTGGCGCGGATCATCAGGATCTGATTCCGGTGCTTAGAAACTATGGTTTGCTGCTGACAAAAAATAAACGCAAGGAAGAAGGCGTGGTGTTTCAAGAGCGTGCTGCGGCCATCGAAGCCGCGCATAAAGCGGACAAGGCTGTCTGAGTTTTTGCTGTTGGTGTTTGGTCAGAAAAACGGACATCTTTTCTGACGGTTTGGATGTCAGAAATATTAGTCAGAATTTTTTCTGACACACGACAGTCATAAAAACTGCCAGTTTTTCTGACCGATTTAAAACCGCGTCATTCGAGGTGTGCCGGCAGCGTGAAGTAAATGCTCGTGCCGCGACCCGCTTCAGATTCCGCCCAGATCTTGCCACCTAATCGCTCGACGTTATTTCGAGCAAGGTACATGGAGAGCCGCAAGCTGTAGGTGTCCTCGGAGTGTTTTCCAGGAACGAATCCGGCGAACATGTCTTCAATTTCGACCGGCGGTAAAGCCGGACCGGAACTGGAAACAGTTATTCGCATCTCATCGCCGCGGATGGCGCTTTCTACTCTGACTCTGCCACCAGCTGCGGTGACGACAATCAGGTGGTGCAAAACCTGCACCAGTATTCCTCGGACAGCGTCACGGTTGCCGGTTATGGAAGGCAGTCCGGTCACAGTTTTATAGTCCAAAAGCAATTGCCGCTCTCGGGCCAATGGAGTAACTTCTTCCAGGCAATCGGCCACCAATCGTGTGATTACAATCGGTTCCTTTGGTATCACAGGTGGTGGTATGAAACCGCCGTACATCATCAAGTAACTGTCGACGATGTGAAGCAACTGTTCGTACTGTCCGTGCAAATCGGCGAGCGCTTGGCCGACGGAAGGATGCATGGTCGTGCTGCTGCTCGGTAAAATTGAAATCCAGCGAGCCTCAGCCTGAGCCAGCTTCGAGCGAATGGCATCTTGCAGCATTACGACAATTTCCTGACGCAGTTGCGCGTTTTCTGTGCGCAGTGATTTGTCGCGCAGAACCATAATGTAGCCCTGGATGTTATTGTCTTCTCCGCAGATTGGCTGCAGGTGCGCTAATACCTCAACCAGTTTCGATTCTTCACGCGTGTTATAAACGATCGCTTCAGGATAAAAACGATTGAGTACAGCGTTAGGATCTCCGCCGTGACGCGCGAATGCTTGACCGAAGATTGTTCTGGTTCTGGCTTCTCCCGGTTTTTTGACAAGGTCGAAAACCAGTCGCCCTGCGATTTCACCTTCGGAGCAACCGGCCCAGTTCAAGAACACCGGGTTGGCTGAGAGAATATTGCCGTAGCCGTCCAGGATCAAAAATCCTTCGGTTGAGGACTGCAGAACCGCGTCCAATTTGTGCTGCACTACGATCGCTTGTCTGTTTGCCTGATTGATTTGTTTTGAAACTTCGCTCAGTTGCCGTGTTTGCGTTGAGATCTGACGGTTGAGACTTTCGATTTTTGTCGTAGACGCTTCGACCAGTTTTCCTTTTTCTTCGAGCTCATCGTTCTGACGACTGACCTTTTGTTTTAGATTATGGGTCGTCGATCTCATGGTGCTGACGGCGGTGTCGATCAACTCGCCCAGCTCAAGCCATTCTCCAGATAATCCTTCCAGTGGCGGAATTTTTTTCTTCTGTTCGGCGATGTCCTCTGTTCGGTCGATCAAAAAGCCCAGTGGTTCGTCGACGCTTTGTTTAATTTTCTGACTGAGAACGAAACCTACTAACAGAGCCATTCCCCCAAACAAACCAGCGACCGCGAAGATGGTCAGAAACTTTCCTGTCAGGTCAGGTACGGTAGTGGAGAGCATTATGATCGCCAGCTCTTGTTCCGGTCTGTCTGGCCATTTTATGCCTGAGTATGCTTCTCTGCACCATAGTCTGCCACCCTTTTCGAAGGTGTGATCGGCGATTTCAGGCTCGAGCGGAACGAGTACACGGGCTGCAAAATTAGGCACAGGTGAAAACGAATCTTTTGGAAAGGCAGCCATTCCTTTTTCGCGCAAATCGCGCACCATCGGACCGCCTTCTCCGCCAGCCAATCCTGGGGTTGCGGAGATAATTTTTTTTGCGATGTTGGAGTAAACCAACAGATCGATTCCCTGCACCGGTTGCGGCTCTTCGATCGCAAATTTCGTAACTTCGCCAAGTAAGTATTCGTACGAAAACGGCTGATTGACTGCAACCAGACCCTTAAGTGAACCGGATTGTTCCAGGATAGGTAGGATGGCGCACATGGTGAAAGCTTGAGTGCTGTTGGAGTTTGCCGCACCCCGGAAGACCTTTCGGTGCTTGGGATACTGCATCATGAATTGAACGGCTTCGTTGTTTTTTGCTGCGGAATAGCCGAATTTTGTCGGAGTTTCGGTGCTGTAGAAAACGCTGCCGTGCTCGTCGATGATTGAGACGAAACCGTTGAAGTGCCCTTCGTTTATGACATTGTTGAGAGCGTCAGCTACCGCTTTGCGATCTTTGCGACCGAACCCTTGCATCACCGATTGGCTTGAGATGATCACTTTAGCGAACGCTTCGGACGAAGCTTTTAACGCATCGTTGTCGCGTCCCAATTTTTTATAAGCCAGTCCGATTTTTTGACCAGCGGCCTGCCGGGTGCTTTTGAACTCGGAGAACAGTGCAAAGACGGAAAAGGTAGTCACCATGATGCCAATCACGATGACGAAAGCGACTACCAGTCTTGATCCTAGACCCAATGGCACTCCATTAAGTGTGAGAATTCAGATGCGAACGACTCTATTGGAAGTTTATCTGAGTATCTAAACTTCTTATATGTGAACTGTAGATTGATATTCCACGAAGGTAAAATAGGTTTAACCCTGATTGTCTCAGTCGGATAAACAATTCTGTCTCTTTTTTTGAGATTTGACGACTGAACGGACAAAAGGCGAGGTCTATTTGCCCTCTTTTTCCTTCATTTTCCGAAGTTCGGCTTGAACCTGAATTGCGCGAATCAACTGGTTGGGACCGCAGAAACCCAATTCTAGGAGAATCTGACCCAGAGGCTTTCTCTCTTTGCCAGCTTCTTCGTCTGAGCGCTGGATGTGAAGTGCCTCGTCCAGTTGATAAATGGTTATGTAGCCCAGGTCTACGAGAATTTGACCGAGCAGATATTTGTTTTCTTCCTGCGTGCCCTGGGGCGACTTGGTTGTCGTATCTTCTTTTGTCATATGCCTGTCGCCGCTGTTTATTTGTCGGTTATTGAGAATTTAGACCGCTGGGACGCACCCGAAGGATTCAACTTATGGCTGCTGGGTTTCCCCCCTGACCAGGTTCGTCGGCCTCCGCCGCGCCCAACGATCTGTTGAAATTATAGACGATTCGCGGCGGTAACCGTAAATAAAGAGTGTCAGTTGTCATTCACGTAACTTCTAATTAGCTGGTTTCCAGGAGATAGCGCCGCCTTTGCTGATGGTTTAACTGGGCTAGATCTGCGTGTCTCTGCCGGTTACAACCGGCATGACTTTGCGAGAGGTAAACAAACAGGAAACGGGCCAACAGTTTTTTCCCGATCTGGCTGCTGCGCTATTTCCTATGAACTACGCTTTTGGTTGCAATCTGTCCGAATTTCTCGGCGTGGAAGAACGTCAGAATCTGAGAGTTCTCGACTTTGCCTTGGGAAGCGCGGTGTGCAGTCGCTGAGAAATCTTAAGGATGGTACCGTCTGTGGTGCCTTAGTCCTGGCTGCCCGTGGCGAAATCATTGCCATTGTCGGCCATGTTCCACTTCAGAAGTTCTCTTCGCCACTCGAGATCGGCTTGTGCTTCTTTGATTAATCCGGAGAGCCCTTGATAATCGGCGAAGGACAAATCAATGGCAACGCCAAGTTCGAATGTCAGTTTCACTCGTTCGCAATTGGGAACGCAAGACATGCAAACAATGTGATCGGGACCGCAGACTTCGAAGACCTGGTTGTCGTCGCATTGAAGCGGATCGCGTTCCCAGCTTAAGAACTCAATGAATTGTTCGTCTTCCACGCTCTGCTGAACGAGCAAAACAAGTGCTTGATACTGTGTGTGGTTGAGATAAATCGTCACTTCTTGACGGCGGAAATCGAGCGCGAACTCCCCGGTTTCCTTGTCGAGATACAGATCCGCAAAGGCATTAGCGAAGCTGATCTGATTCCCCGTGCTTGTCTTCATGAACGTAGGTTCCTCTCACCAATCATTTAACTTCTATGGAAATGCCTGTCAACTCAACCATCTAGCCATATCTTTGGCGTGATACGTGATAATCAAATCTGCTCCGGCTCTTGCGATCGAAACGAGCACCTCGGTAACGACACGGCGCTCGTCAAGCCAACCTTTCTCGGCAGCGGCCTTCACCATGGCATATTCGCCTGACACATTATAGGCTGCAATCGGCAGTTTATGCACACTCCTGGCTTCTTTGATCAAATCAAGATAAGGCAGTGCGGGCTTGATCATTACAATGTCAGCCCCTTCCTGTATATCAAGGGCAATTTCACGCATGGCTTCGCGAGAGTTGGCGGGATCCATTTGATAACCGTGGCGGTCGCCGAATTGTGGCGCGGACTCAGCCGCTTCGCGGAATGGTCCGTACATCGCTGAGGCAAACTTGGCACTGTAGGCCATGATCGGAATGTTTTCGAAACCGTTTTGATCGAGGGCGTTGCGAATCGCTTGGATTCTACCGTCCATCATGTCAGATGGCGCGATGATATCAGCGCCGGCTCGTGCTTGAGCGACAGCCGACTTAGCCAGAATAGAAAGACTCGGATCGTTTAGTACCTTGCCGTCAGCCACTATTCCGCAGTGACCATGATCCATGTATTCGCAAAGACAAGTGTCGGCTACGACGACTAGATGCGGAAATTCTTTTTTGATCGCTTGGATTGAGGACTGAATAATCCCTTCTTCTTTCCAGGCGCCGGAAGCTTCGGAGTCTTTCTCGCTCGGAATGCCGAACAACAAAAGCGAGGTCAGACCAAGATTGGCGACTTCTTCAATTTCTCTTAGTGCTTCATCGATGCTTTGCTGATGGATGCCGGGCATCGAGCTGATCGGTTTTTTCTTGCGGTTGCCTTCGACGAGGAAAAGCGGGTAGATTAGCTGATCTTTTCTAAGATGCGTCTCTCGAACCATGGAGCGCAGCTGCGGAGTCGAACGCAGGCGTCTCATTCTCATGTGCGGATAGCTGGGACTGGTAGGCGTTTGCAGCGTGTTGTCGATCTCGCGGGAGGTGGCTTGAGTGAGCACGGACTTCTCCATTGGTCGGGGACTCCTTTAGTCCAGGTAATTGCAATCTGACAACTATATCGCTTGGATAGACGTTCTTTCCGTATATAGTCGGTTTGTTTCATAGATTTAATGCTGCCAAGAGGTCCGAAATTCTGGCTGCCTGGTAGTTTTGCGAATATGACAAGTGCGTCACACTCGGTCGGGTGGGTTTCGGTCAGAAAAACGGACAGATCTTCTGACAAACTAAAGCATCATCACCTGGTTCTGACCGTTAGCCTTCGCTCGCTTCAAGCTTTCAGTGGACCGCTCGATCAGTGTCTGCAAATTTCCGTCAGTTCCGACATGCGAAATTCCGGCACTGGCGGTCACGCGGAATATCTGTCCAGCTGCTTTGTGCGGAACGGCCGCGAACTGTTCCAATAATCCTTTTACTACCTCAACACTTTCTTGTGCCGACAGGCTGTCGTCCAAAACGGCGATTTCGTCGCCGCCTATGCGGCCAATGATTTCGGTATGGCGAAAGGTCCATTTGATGATTTGAACAAGTGCTTGAATCGTGCGATCGCCTACGGCATATCCGTAAGTGTCGTTCAAACGGCCCAGCCCATCAATATCGAAGATGGTCAGCACTTGAGCGAATTTTTTGGAGCGCACCCGAACGCTGCGTTGGGCGTACTCCATAAAATGGCTGTGGTTGAGGATTTGCGTCAATCCATCGTTTCGCAGCAAACGTTGAAAAATTCTGTATCGTTCTAATTTTCCGGCAATGGTGGCAACCAGCAATTGCGGGTTGACCGGCTTAATCAGGTGATCGTCACCGCCGGCGCGTGCGCTTTCAATATGAGCTTCCAGTTGATTCTGAGTGGTGAGAAACAGGATCGGTAACGCGGCAAATCGTTCGTTCTGACGAACGAATCGAGCAAGTTCAAAACCGTTTATTTCACCCATCACAATGTCGAGCAAAACCAGATCCGGAACGAAGGTCAGAAGAGCCTCTTCGAATTTCTTCGGATCTTGCACCCAGGCGATGTTGTAGCCGGCATTTTCCAAAGTGGTGACGATGTAATTAGCTTGATCAGGATCGTCTTCAACCGAAAGAATTCGGTAACGCTCTGGTTTCCCGCGTTCGAACAAGAATCTCAGTTTTTGAACGATCACATCAACTTCGACCGGTAGCTCGAAAAAGGCGTCGGCACCCGCTTTAATCGCAGCGATCTTGTCGAGGAATCCAGGTTCTTCGCTAAGCAGAACGATGGAGACGTTGGCGCCGCCTGGCAGTGAGCGACAGCCGGTAATCAAGTCGTAGCCGTTGCCATCCTTCAAAGGAACGCATAAAAGCAAGCCTTGAGGGAATTTCGTCATAATTTGATCTTTGGCTTCAGTCCAGCTCGCGCACGGTCTGACACTCATGCCGAGACTGTCGAGACGCTGAGAAAGAGCGGAAAGACGTGCTTGATCGCTTGAGACTACGATCACGTCCGGTCCCTGGTTAGGCACCATATTTGGTGTTAGTTCCGACTCGAAAACTTGAGTGGCCGGTTGCGAGCTTAATGGTGGCGGCCCGTCGCTTGCTGCTGCGGATGGTCCGGCTGTGCCGCGAGCCTGATCGAGAATCGAGCGCAGCTGCGCAATCATCTCGCGGAAGTGTCGCCAATAAACAATAATGTCATCGGGCTGACTTTCGAAGATGTTGAGACAGAGACGTTCGCCGGATTCAGCTACACCAGTAATCTCATTTAGATTGTAGACGCCGGCAGAGCCCGCCATCTGGTGAAAGTGTTCGTGCAGCTGTTTAAGATTGTCGACGTCCCACGGACTTTGCGCGAACCGATTGGCATGCGACTCCATCGGTGAAAGGCGCTCAAGACAGCGGGTAATATAATTATCCCGCTGCGATTCCATTTTGTCTGACCAACCTTGCATCTGACTAGTAAAAACGATCTCCCAATCTTGCTAACTTAAATTGCCTGCTGCTAATAGTATCTCAACCTGACGGGTCAAGTCTTCGAGCTGGAACGGTTTCGAAAGGTATTTATTGGCGCCCGCTTGCTTACATTTTTCTTCGTCAGAACTGCCGTGCATGCCTGTCAGCATCAAAACCGGAAGCTTACCGCCCAGTCCTCTATATTGCGAACAAACTTCGATGCCTGTTATTCCCGGGAGGTTCCAATCAAGCACTATGATGTTGTAATTCCCTGTGCTCATTTTCGCAAGTGCTTCTTCGCCGTTAGCGGAATGTTCCGCCTCGTGCCCTTTGAACTCAAGCCAATCAAGAAGCGTGTTGGCGAGAACGTAATCGTCTTCCACCAGCAGAATCTTTGCCACCCTGACAATCTCCTGGAAATATATCCATATCGTACCCTGAATCACCCAGGTCGAGGCCCAAATCACTTCAAGAGCAAAGGAATGTGAGGATGTCAATCGCTTGATGGAAGTTGCACCGTAAGTGGTGCGCGGTTTGGTTGTTTGACAACTCGTTTGCGGGGGCGGTGTTGTGAATTGAGAGGTAGTGATTTGGTCAGAAAAACGGTCCAGAATTCTGACAAACTCACAGCCGCCTATTTCGTTCCATAAAAGCTTATAAGCTCCGAAACTAGCCCATCGGCAGTAAAAACTCTTGCCTCTACATCCACTCGTCCGAAGAGTTTGCGAGTTGTGGCCGCAGTTACTGGACCGATGACAGCCAGAACCAATCGATCGGTATGCTCTTTTGTCGCTGCATCCAAGTCGGGACCGGCATGATCCAAAATCTTGGCGAGACCGGATTGGAGGAGCTGGAAAAAATTCTTGGCTGACTGCGAGCTGGCTAGTGTGATGACATCGATTTTTTTTGCCAGAATCAACTGGGCGATTTTTTCGCCTATCTCCCCAGCGTCCTGCGGAAGTTTAGTTGAATACGCTTCGACTGCTGTCACATCTGCACCAATGCTTGTTAGTTGGTCGGCGATAACGAGCCTTCCTCCGAGAGTCCGCGGCCACAAAATTCGTTTTTTCGGAAGCGCATGTGTTGCGGAAAACTCCGCTACAAAGCGCTCTGCCACAAACGAACCAGGTTGGAAATCAACGTCAATGCCAAGGTCACTCAAAGTTTTGCTGGTGGCAGAACCAATGGCCGCCACTTTCGGGTTCGGTCGGTCCGTCCAATGTTTGCCGGCTTGCGTCAAACGTTTATGAACAGCAGACGCTGCGTTGCTGCTGGCGAAGACAATCCAGTCGAACTTTTCGAGCGCACCGATGGCGGTATCAAGTTCGTCGAACGACGAGGGTTCGCCGAATTCGATTACGGGAATTACAATCGGCTCTGCGCCTTGTTTTCCTAGTTGCGTGACGAGGTGCTGAGCTTGCGTTTCGGCTCTTGTGACCAGTATGACTTTGCCTTTTAAATGCATTGAAACTGCCGGATTACGGAGGCGAAATTCTGTTCGGCACTGTCAGGCGAAGATCTTCGATCACTCGGCGAGCGCCTGTGTCCATCATCTGTTCCGCAAGAAGACGACCGAGTAGTTTCGGCTCCGCTGTGGTCCCTTGGCGAGAGGCTCGATAAACCTGACTGCCGTCAAGGGCGGCAATACACCCAGTAAGCAACAATTGCTGTCCATCGCATTTTGCTGTTGCACCAATCGGCACTGAACAACCACCGCCTAACTCGTTCAGGAAAGCCCGCTCGCAAAGCACTTCTACGCGAACCATCGCTTGATCGATCAATGAAAGTTTGTCAATCGTGGACTGATCATCGCTTCTGCACTCGACAGCAAGAGCACCTTGGCCGGCTGCAGGAGTTAATTCGTCGGTGGCGAAGACCTGGCTGATTCGCTCAGTCAAGCCCAATCGCAGAAGCCCCGCGTAGGCAAGAAGAGTGGCGTCACAATAGGATTCGTCTAATTTGCGCAAGCGTGTTTCGATGTTTCCGCGAATATCGATGAATGAAATATCTTTTCGGAGATGGGCGAGTTGTGCGGCTCTGCGACGGCTTGAAGTGGCGACGACTGCGTTTGGTTTTAGCTCGGCGAATGTTTTGCCATCGCGAGTGGCAAGAATGTCTCGTGGATCTTCGCGTTCTAACACGGCTGGCAGTGCCAGTCCCGGCAGCATGTCGGTCGGTAGATCTTTTAAGCTGTGAACGACCAGATCGACCTGGTTTAGAAGCAGCGCTTCCTCTAGCTCTTTAACGAAAACGCCGCGAAAACCGAGTTCGGCAATCGGACGGTCGACCACTTTGTCACCGCCTGTGGTGACTGGTACGACTTCGATTTTTTCATTTGGGAAGTGCGCTTGCAGTTTATCGACGACGGTTTGTGTCTGCAATCTTGCTAATTTGCTTGCCCTGGTGCCGACTCGCAATGATCTGCACCACTAATTGTTCACGAACGAAGCTTCTCCGCGCGACGGTCGATGGCGCTTGCTCGTTGGTTTGGAATTGGGCTCTTCGAGAGGGTCTAGATTGAACAATGTACGCAAAGCTTCGGCTTGCTGTTTCAGTACTTGATAATCCTTAGTCGCCTTAAGTTGGACAGTCGGATGATGGAGAATCTGATTAACAATGGCGCGACTTACCGACTCGGCTTCTTCTTTCTGGCGGCAACCGTTGGCTCGTTCAGCGCCGTTTCCGCCTTTAGAGATCTCTTCGATCCTGATTGCCTCGATTTTTTCGCGTAAGCCGGCAATGGTTGGAACTACAATTCGGGAACGCTGCCAGGTGTGAAATTCGTCCAGACTTTCGAAAACAATGGCTTCGGCTTCTTCGACCAGGGCTGCTCGTTCTTTCATGTTTTTCGTGACGACCGAGGCTAGATGATCGGCGTGTTTGAGAGTTACGCCATCGAGCTCACCAATTCTCGGGTCGACGTTGCGAGGAACCGAAATATCAATAATCAGGCAATCTTTGAGAGGCCCTACCAAAGCTGCGGCATCACGTGCCTCTTTGAATGATTCGTAGGAAAGAAGATATGACGGCGCACTAGTCGCGACCAAGGTAAGGCAAGATGTGGCGCTCGACTGGTATCGATTCTGGAATTGATCATCTGTAGATAGGCGCTCGCCGCCTTTGAAACTGATTGACTTGAGAGTCTCAAGTCGTTGAGAAGATCTATTTAGGACTTTGACTCGTCCGCAATTTTTGGTTCTGAGCAGATGTTTCATGCACAACTGTGCCATGCCGCCTGCACCAATTACAGTAATGTCGCCATCAATCGGGCCGATTAACTCGCGCGCCAGTTCAATGGCCGCTGAGCTTACCGAAACTGCTCGGCGACCCATAGTGGTTTCTGAACGGACTCGTTTTCCGCAGCTGAGAGCGAGTTGGAAGAGCTGGTCAAGCATCGAGCCGATTGTCTTGGCTTCAAGACCTTTGCGATGCGCGTCTTTAACTTGCGACATGATCTGACCTTCGCCCAGAACCATGCTATCGAGTCCGGCAGCGACTCGAAGTAGATGGAGGGTGACGTCTTCGCGCAGAAGTTTAAAATTGGGGCGGAGTTTCTCGTGATCCGAGATGCCCTGGACGGACTGATAAAAGTTCTCAATCTCCTTCATGCCGGCCTGCACATCCGAAACCACGGCGTAAACCTCGGTTCGATTGCAGGTGGACAAGATGGCAGATTCTAAGATATGCGGATACCGCGACAGCGCTTCCAATGCATGTTTAACGCATGACTCAGGAATTGTGAATCGCTCGCGAACGGCAATTGGTGCGGAATGATAGTTAAGTCCGCAAACTACAAGATGGTTCATACTGCCGAAGTCACTTTTGGGTTGCCTTGACAGGTCAGCTCTTGATCCCTGATGAGAATTAGAGAAGACCAGATCCTACTTATCTCGCAGGCAATTATATCTATGTTTAAGCCATCAAACGGATAACGGTCACTCGCAGTAAAGAAAACTTTAGTTGGGCGTTTGGTACTGGTGGCTTTGCAGAGCTTTCTTCGGAATTTATTATCATTGGCGCTTATTAAGATCTTCGCACTTTCCCGGAAAGCGTCGTAACTTGCGTAAAGCTGGCGGGCGATTTGGTCATTTTTTGGAAAGTCGATTGGTCAGAAAAACTTGCCGAAATTCTGACCGTCACACTTACGTCAGAGAAACTGCCAGAAATTATGAGCAAGCGCCATCCCTAATTATCAGCACTACTCAACCTTGTCCGACCCTGCCGAAGTGCTGATCGTGGTTATCTCCAGGTCCTGGTGTAGTTGCATCGGCGCGTTGACGCCTGTGCGCGTGACCAACTTTACAGCGGAAGGCAGGTTTCTCAGGGTTGGTCTGACGAGTTTACCCGGGGCAATCAAAATCACCTGACCATCGAAGTCATCAGTCGTAAGCAGACGAGCGTCAGCAACTGTATTTTTGATTCGCGGAGCCAGAGAAGCGAACCGGAACGTCAGATCGTCGTCAGGAACCGGCAGCTTCGTATTAATGTCGGGTTGATAATAGTCTGTGCTTTGAAAGAAGTAGCCTTCTTGATGATCGTGACGTTTCAGTTGAGGCAGTCCCACAGGCGCCATTGCGTTACTGGGCATATCCCTTACCGAACCAACTTCTACGGATATATCTTCTCGCTGGTTCAGTTGGAAGAACATCAAATTCAATGTCCCGGCCTGGCAGTCCTTTTTTACTTGTGACGTTAGCGCGATTTCAACTTCTTTTCCCAAAACTCCAGACAGTCGTCTTCGTTCCTCGTCAACTTGCTTTGCGCCTACTCTGGCATCCTCTAATAGCAAGCGCGCCAGTGATCCTACATGTGGTGCACCAGATTCGATATCGACTAAGGTTTTTCGTGCGGTGTAAACCGCTTCACGAGAGCGCTCGACCATGAGATTGATTTCGCCGATTCGATCGTCCTTGTTTAATTGAATACCTGCTTGAAGAACGTAGTTCTCCGCTGTCGATCGCAGTTTCGATTCAACCAGGTGCAATGCACATACTGCGATTGCCGCAAGAACCAATACCGCAATAATGACGGCAACCAGCATGAGCAAAGGAAGAACGCCGCCGGTCATGGTTCGGCTGGACGCAAATTTTCGACTTTGACGTTTCTTGATCATCCGCCACCTGAGCCGGGGCTGTAATAAAGCACCTGATGCTCGCTGCCTGATGCCGTACTGACTGGTATAACGATCAAGCTATAAACAGGAACGTCAGGTTTCGATTTCGGTCCGGGATTGAAGCCGGCGCGCGGCATTTGATTGAGAATGTATCCGATGCTTTCGTCGGGCACGATAATTGTTGTGACCGCATGTTTTTGGGCGTACATGTCGACGAAAACACGAAGAATGGCTTTAGCTGCCGCTTCTCCTTCCGGTAACGATCCGTAGCCTGATTTGTGCTTCACCTGAATAGCCGATTGTCCGTTGCCCAGCCTCAGTTCATTCAAGCGGCGGCATCCCAGTGTTTGCCAGCCGTGTAGCCAGAGAGTCTCATAGTGCACCGGTGTCGCGTCTTCTTCATTGGGTCGGGAATAGGTGACTTTTGCTTTTACCACCGGACCAATGATCGAATCTTTGTACTCGAATTCGTTCTTCACTTCTTCGGTTTCGATGAGAATCAGATTGTTATAGTTGCCGCCCAGCATCTGGCTTTTACAGGGTTGATTGAGACCTAGTGCAAGCATCGATATTGCACAAACGAAAATTGCCGAGCAACCAGCGAGCTTGATCTTCTTATTCATTAAGATAGAACTCCGTTGTGGCAGGGTCTCGACCTTTGTTTTCCCATAAGGAACTTCCGGACATTTTTACGTCAGCCGGCTCAGTCAGTCCAGGAACTTTGAGACCGAAGATCTGCACAGTGACTAATGGATCGATCTGCGCGGTCACATGAACCTGCAGAGTATACTCATAATTTCCTGCGTCAGGAAGCCACGTACTGGGAACTTTGCCAGGTGTTTCAACGGCGATGACACGGGTTGGATCGTCCACTTTTGATATACGCAATGATGGCGTCACCGACTTCACTTTGATGCCTGTAGGATGGGCGACTGCAATAGCAAAATCCTCTGCCTGCACGCCGGAAAACGCATCTGACAGCTTGCGTTTTTTAGCCATATTTTGAGTCCAGGCATTGACTGTTTGTGACGAGATCGCCCACCGTGCCATGAACGTTCCATAATTGGCGAACGGCAGCAATATGATGAAGAAAACGAAGACAATACAGTAAGTGAATTCGACTGTGTTGCTGCCTTGTGCGTTTCGTCGGCCAAGAGAATTCGCCGGCATTCTGAGGTCCTTGGGGTGAAGCGTACTGACTATTGTCCCAGAATCTGCAGGAGATCTTCGAAATTGTTTGATTTCCGCGGTCAGAATTTCGGATCGTTTTTCTGACGATCTGACTCAGCCGCTTCAGGACTACTGCGGCGACCTCGCATCCCCAGCGACTTTCAATCCCCACTTCGTCAACTCGTGTTTTTTCTCCGGATGCAAATCCAGACTCAATCGAAGAAGACCTTTGAAAATTCGAAGCGTCGGGCGAGATAAATAATCATGTTCGCGGTCCGGCAGAAAATAAAATTGCTTCTTCTTTACGGCCGATAGTAGTGACCACGGGGGCGTGCTCGCCAGTTTTAAATCTTTTGATTCGTACGGCATGATCAGCACATCGGGCTGCATCGCAATGATTTTTTCGGGGCCGCACTTTGGATAGCTGCCTTTCATGCCTGCAGCTACGTTGGTGCCGCCACAAACGTTTATGACCTCATTGAGGAAGCTGGCACCACCTACGGTGACAATCGGTTTTGGCCACACGCATAGAAAGACTTTTCTTTTAGGCGAATCTTTGAGGATCGACTTCAGCTCGCTAAGCGCCTGTCGGTAGTCCGTCGCCATCTGCCTGGCCTTCGATTCGGCAGAGCAAACCGTACCTAGCGTGATTAAGTTGGTGGCAATGTCGTCCAATGATTCGTTTCGCAAAACCATGGATTTTATATTGTGCTTTTTTAGTTGAATATCTAATGCTTCTTGACCAGACACCAAAGCCACTACATTGGGCTTGAGAGTGGCTATTTTTTCCCAGTTTATGGCAACAAAGGAACCAACTTTCTGTTTGGTTTTTGTCTGCGCTGGATAAAGGCAATAACTGCTGACGCCGATCAAACAATTGTCGGCGCCAAGGCTATAAATCAATTCAGTGTTCGATGGTGCAAGCGAAACCACTCGGGGAGTCGCTTCTTGAGATTGCGATTTTTGACTGGATTTTTTATCGATCGGAGGATTAGCGTCGGCGCAATGTCCTGGCGACAAACCGATGGCTGAAATTATTACTGACGCACCTAGCAAAATTCGAAAACTGATCATTTGATTCCCAAGCAATTATGCAACGGTCGCTGAACCCGCTGTCAGTTTGCAGTTTACCATTGCCGTTTGTGACCTCGCTGCAAACGCCAGTCGCAGTCGCGCTTGACATCAAATTTTATTTTTATTGTTGAACTTTTTGCGTCCAAATTTCGTTTAAAGAAATGGGGACCCGTATTCAAAAAAATTCACAGGAGGTGAAAATGAATCATGAATTTCAAACCGAGTACCGAGATCAGGCGATACATAGCCCGCATAGCGGATGGAACCATGTTTGCCACAAAGGAACTACTGCACATCGGCCGGCGCAATACGATAGATCAAAATCTCTCGCGCCTGTGCAGGAGCGGAAAAATTTTGCGTGTGGGAAGAGGAGTCTATATGAAGGCCGGTCCAAAACCGATTGCCTTGCCGTCACCACAGGAGGTGGCATTGGTAAAAGCCACAGCCTGGGGGAAACGGATTATGCAGTCGGGGCTGGATGCGGCGTGTAAGACAGGGCTCGTTGACGAGGGCGAGCAGAAGCATGTGTTTCTGACCAGCGGTTGCACGACATCATTTCAGTCAGTTGCAGGGACAATTCATTTTAGAAAGACAGCGCCAAAGAAAGTTTTGCTGGGTGATTCAAATGTTGGCACATATTTAAAAGCGCTCTGGCATCTGGGAAAGGAGTACTGCGAGCACACTGATGTCTTGAAGCGGCTCTTTGAGCCCATTTGGGGCAACGCGTTTGCTCGAGAAGATCTACTTACGTTTGCCGGAATTATTCCATCCTGGTTGCGCGACAAACTAGACATGCAACGTTATTTTCATGCTCTCATGTGGGAGCGCAACAATCGCAAACCAATCGATCGCGTCACATTGGCTGCCGTATACGCGCCCGGAGCGTTGCGTTGATCTAACTTTCGATAGATAGCCATTTTAGAGCAGCACGCAAACGTTCCTCTTGATCTTCTTCCTCGATCGTCAAAGTTTTTTCCCAGAGTTCAAAGTCATACAAAGTCATTCTGACGAGTCGATCGATTTGTTTTTGGTAAATCGGCTCCGTCCATCTAAAACCATCTTCGACAGGTGGAAAGGTTGGGCGGACGTAAATGACGTGCGTATATCGTTGCGCTTGTGCGCGCGCTTTTTGATAGTAGGCCTCGCTGTCATAAGTCATGGCGGAGCATAAATTCCACCGTTGCCATAACACCCAGCAGTCAATCGCCGAGCGATCGGAGATGAATTCCGGCAGCTGATTTTCCCTACTGATTTGCGCGTCGAGCACGGCGCGTTTAAACTCTTCCTGGTCGGGAATATCGCCAATTTTCTGGTATCCCATTTGGTGGCAGATATCGCGACCGAGTTCGGGAATTAGTGGTAAAGAAAGAAGCGGAGTCAGCGCTTCCACTAACGTGGTTTTGCCAACTCCGCTTGCACCGGTTATGATGATTCGTTTCACCGAAGGTGCTTAATTCCCTTTCTTAGCCTCGTTGCGGAGGCGTTGGAGGCACTGTAGGAGGGGCTGGGAGCGGTGCAGGTTTTTGCTGCGGCGGTTGGCTATTGGTGACGGTACCATTAGCGTTGTTGTTCAACCGTCCTCTCTGCATCGTTTCGATCAAGTCGATTCCAGTTAATCCTTTTACCATTGTCATGCCTTGCGACGCAACGTTGATTACGTCGGAAGTTAGTTTGCCCATGCCCGTGGTGTCTCCGCTGGTCGAAAGCAAGGTCACTGTGCCAATCTTGGACAGAGGTTGAGCTGCGGCTTGAACGAGTTCGGGCAGCTTCTCGATTATCATCGATGCCATTGCGGCGTCGTTATACAATCTGTAAGCTTCCGCTTTCTTCGTCATCGCTTCGGCTTCCGCCTGACCGCGAGCTGCGATTACAGTCGCCTCAGCAAGACCCTGAGCTCGTGCGGACTCTGCGTTTGCAAGACCCATGATGCGTGTGGCATCAGCTTCAGCTTGGGATTTCATCTTGGTGGCATCCGCTTCAGCAGCGGCCTTCAATCTGTAAGCGTGAGCATCTGCTTCGGCGAGAATTCGGCGTTTCTCTTGTTCTGCCAGAGCCAGCGTGCGGACTCGTGCTTGCTCGGCTTCAGCCGGTTTTTGAATGTCCGCTTCCAGAGTGACCTGACGTTTCAAAACTTCTACTTGCTGCAGTTCTACTTCTTTCTGCGCTTCGATAATCTTGATTTGCTGACGTTCGGAAACCAGCTTCTGTTCTGCCTTCGCTTTGTGAACGTCGTACATCGTATCGGCAGCCGCTTTTTGTTCGGCTACTTCCGATTGATACTTGGCTTGACCAACTTGGAAGTTCTTGCTTGATTCGGCAACCCGCATGTCGGCTGCGAGTTTTGCCTTTGCGCCTTCTTCGGTGGCTTGCGCCTGGGCGATTGCCGAGTCTCTCGATGCTTGAGCTTGTGCGATTTGCGTTACCTTGGAGGCTTCAGCTTCACCGATTGCGGCTGTACGTTTGGCTTCTGCAGTTGTGGTCTTACCTAACGCTTCCAGGTAGCCTACGCTGTCGCGAACTTCTTTGATGGTGAATGACACAACGGTCAGACCCATTTTGGCAAGGTCGGTGATCGAAACTTCTGCAACACGTGAGGCGAACGAATCAAAGTTGCCGATAAGCTCTTCAACGGTCATCGTACCGATAATCGCTCGCAAATGACCCATCAGGGTTTCATGTGCGACTAATTGAATTTCGTCGGTGTCTTTACCAAGAAACTGTTCTGCTGCGGTTTGAATCGATTCTTCATCGCCGCGTACTTTGACTTGAGCGACGCCTTCCACAAAAAGTGGAACTCCATTCATCGTCAACATGGCTGCGTTTGAGCGAACTTCGATGAGCATTACTTCTAAGCTCAACGTGTCCATTCTGTGTAACAGCGGTAAGACGACGGAGCCGCCACCAACAATGATCTTGGGTTTACCGCCACCGCCGGAGATAATCAACGCGGTGTTAGGTCCAACCTTTTGATATAAGGCAGCCATGAAGCTACCCAGAACGAATAGCAATACAATTGCCACTCCTGCAACCACTAAAAGCGTGGGATCCATGAATCTACTCCTTTTATTGCCGAGGATTCAGTCTCCATAATTTCATGCCCGACCTGCGGGCTTTCTAAATCTCGGATTAGCTTGTTATCGACCCTTCGATCTTAGAACATAAAAAACATGTGACGTTTTTTGGATCACATTCCTTTATGTTCTTGACAATTGAATAAAAATGGCGACGGTTATAGTCCGGCTATATATCTCGGCGGAACAGGCGTAGTACCGGATGTGATACTATGCTAACTTGTGATATTGAAGTCTGGGATGAAGAATCTGACGATGAATTGTCGAAGTGAATCGGTCAGATTTCCTGTCCGTTTTTATGACAATCGGATTCGTTCATCCGTCATATAAATGATCGCTTTCGACTGAAAGAATTTTTCTGCCGTCAGAATTTCTGGCAGTTTTTCTGACCGATCAACTCGGTCGAAAATTCATCCATCCAAGTACATCGTCTCTTTATAAGGCTCAACAAAAACAGTCGGCCCGTCGGTTTCAATAATCATCACCTTAGTTCCTTTTTTAATCGCAATTCCTTTCGATCTGGCAGCCGAGTTATAAATCTTAGACTGAATGACATACGTCACTTCACCAGGTCGATTTTCCGCGATAGGAATTAAAACCTCTGCGATATGACCGACAATTTCATCGGTTCTAATATGCGACGAACTTGTCCCATACCGCATCATTGCTCTGATTCCGGCTTTAAACACATTGATCATGGCAAAGCCGGCTATCACTGCCGGTATCAAAGTGAGAAAGTTAAGCCAGGGCAACAGGTATCCAGTTGCGTAACCGGCCAATCCGAAGAACGCCAAAAATATTGAGATACTCATCGGACTGAGTATGCTGAGCAAAATCTTTCCGATTCGCGTGCTCCATCTGTGGTCTACACTCAATAGACCGTAACGACTAGTGGTCTGACTTACGTTGTGGTCGTTGTGTTGATGATTGTGACTGCTGTCATGTCCGTGGTGCCCAGCATCGTGGTGGTCGAAGTGACCGTGACCGCCGTCATCACCGCTATCACCTTCGTCAACCTGACCCATGACGAAGTTGAATATGAGAAAGCCGCTACCAACGAGGGCTGACATGAAATACACCTGGCTCAGAATGCCTTGTGGAAACATTTTTCAAAGCCCTCGAGAGAAAAACTGAAGTCCGCTATGCATAAGAGGTACCCGTAAACTGTCGGGCCATAACGTGGAAAAGCCCACCAGGACCTAAAGAAAAGACTAAGATTGCAATCGGCGGCGCGAAGTAGTAAAACCAGATCGTATGGAAATTGTAGTTACTCACAACAACATGGATTTTGATGCGCTGGCGGCCCAGTTCGGCATCACGCGTTTGCATCCCTCAGTCAAAATCGTTTTGGGTCAGCCGCTGCAAGGTAACGTGCGCGACTTTATGGCGCTGTACCGCAGCTCACTGCCGCTGATTCAGGTGAAGTATCTTGATTTTGAAAAGGTCACACGCATTTTCGTGGTCGACTGTCAGCATATTGATCGTTTGGATCAGTCGTTGAAAAAATTTCTGTCCGAAACCAAAAGGCCTCCGGAAATTATTGTCTTCGATCACCACGATCTTGATCCGGACGGCTTGAGCGATATCGCATCTCCGCAGTCAATTATCAAACCGGCCGGCGCGGCCACCTCGCTTGTCGTGGACGAATTACGCAAAGCGAAAATTAAACTGACGCAATTCGAAGCCACACTCCTTGCCTTAGGGATTTATGAAGATACCGGCTGTCTGTCATTCTCCGGCACAACTGAACTGGATGCTCGTTGTGTTGCGTATCTGCTCAAATATGGCGTCGATCTTGAACAAGTGAATACTTACATTCGGCCAAAACTGAATGAAGAGCAAATCAACCTTCTGGAAGCGCTCGTCAAGAACGCCCGCGTGGAATCGTTTCAAGGTGCAAAAGTTGTGTTTGCATCTTACAAAACCGAAAATTACATTGAAGGACTGGCTAATCTAACCAGTAAACTACTCGAGATCGTGGCGTGTGACGCGGCTTTCTGTGCGGTTTTTATGCGCGATCGGATCCATCTGGTTGGTCGCAGTGATTCGCAATCGGTTGATGTCAGAAGTGTGGTGCGCAAGTTCGGAGGTGACGGACATCGTGGTGCCGGATCGGCTGTAATCAAAGAGACAGAGCCGTACATCGTTCTTCGCGAAGTAGAAAAAATGTTGGCGGAGCGTATTCCTCCGGAGCCGACCGCAGCTGAAATTATGATTTCACCCGTACGAACTATTCGACCGGTAAGTTCGATGGAAGAAGCTTCTCGCATGATGTTGCGCTATGGTCAAGACGGTTTTGTCGTGGTCGATGAGGGCGAAGTGGTCGGCATCATTTCGCGGCGCGACATAGATCAAGCCATGCACCACAAACTCGGGCACGCGCCGGTTCAGGGTTTCATGAGCCGACCGGTCATATCGGTAAAAGCGGAATCACCACTGCGTGAAATTCAGCGTTTGATGGTCAACGAAGACATTGGCAGAGTGCCAGTCTTCAGTCAGGACGGCGAGCTTGTTGGTTTGATTACTCGCCATACTCTTCTCCAAATGTTGTACGGAGAAAGTTCTGTCGAAGGTGATTTCGTCGAATCGGAAGAACGACAAACGTTTTTGCCGCGTGCTAAAGAACCGATCAAGCAAATGCAGTTTAACGATAAACTGGATGCACTGGAAAGCTCTGTGCGGTGGCTTTGCCATGAGATTGGCCGGGTTGCGGCGACGAATAACATGGTGGCGTATGCGGTGGGCGGATCGGTTCGCGATCTGATACTGGCTAGAGCGAATTTTGATTTGGATTTTGTCGTGGAGGGCTCTGCCATTCAATTGGCGGAGGCGTTGGAGCGAGAGTATCCATCTAGATTGGAAGTGGTTGCAAAACACGAGCGTTTTCAGACCGCTACGCTTTCGTTCTACGCTGATCGAAAACGCGAAGTCGACCTCTCCACCGCTCGCACCGAGTACTACGAATATCCTGCGGCGCTGCCGACGGTAGAGCCCTCGAAACTGGAACAAGATCTATTTCGTCGCGACTTCACGATCAACGCTCTGGCTGTCTGTCTTAACCCCGGCCGATACGGCGAGATGATCGATCACTTTGAAGGGCTGGTCGATCTTCGCAAAAAGATCATCCGCATTCTCCATCCGTTTAGTTTTATCGAAGATCCGACTCGTCTTGTCAGAGCCGCTCGCTTTGCTGCGCGACTGGGTTTCCACCTGGAAAACAAAACTAAAGAGCGTGCTAAGAAAGCGATGGCGATGGGTATTTTTGATGAGCTTGGTGGCGTCAGATTGAGAGATGAGTTGCGGATGATTCTAGAGTCGCCGAGCCGAACCGTGGCGCTTGATCTGCTTGCCGAACTGGGCGGCTGCTTACGTTTTCTAGACACGGAACTGGAATATAGTTTGAGAACTAAACACGTGATAAGGCGTGCAGAACGGCTTCTGGAAAGATATAAAGTCGACGAAAACTGGATCGTCTATCTCGGTTTGCTAGTGGCTACCGCGCCAGGACATAAGCTTGATGCCGATCTCGATCGCCTGGCTTTGTCGAACGATCAAAAGGTTAAGATCATTGGTGGTATCAATTTATCGAAACAAGCGATGGAAGAGTTTGAGGGAGCGAGCCGCAGCAAGATTTTCAAAACGCTGAAGGGACAACCGAATCAATCTCTCGCGATTGCGGCTTGCCTGGCCGCTGCCGGCACAAATGTGCGGCGTATGATCAAACTTTATCTGGAGGAGCTGGCTGATGTCAGCGTTCGTTTAAACGGCCGCGATTTAGTCGACATGGGTATCGCCGAAGGACCTCAAATTGGAAAAGTATTGGACGATTTACTTTATGCGCGGTTGGACGGCACCATAAAAAGCGAATCAGAAGAGAGGCAATTTGTCCTCAGTTGTTTAAACACGCATTCGTGAAGATGCTAACATCGGCGCGATTACGACTTTGGTGTTGACGAAGATTGCGAACCATATATGGTGTTAGAGTTGATTGGTGGTCCGAGCTGATTCAATGGGCTATATTCATTCAAGCTACCGCGATTTCATGCTTCGAAACGGTAAAATTTTGAGGCACCATTATTGACACTGCATGTGGTGCCACTTCGATGTGCATCGGTGTGGTTCCGCAAGCGTCGCCGTCAATCATGGCGGTGGCTTCTTTGTTTAACAGAAGCGGTGGTTTTTCATAAACACCAAACGAATTTTTTACGCGTCGCCAGGTCTTATTCAGTATCGACGAATGACGGCTGACCGGCACAACTTCCAGAGTGACCTTGCGTACCTTTCTGACATAGTACGGAGCTGGTTGTGTGTCAGCCATGCCGCCAGCGAATCGAAATCCCATCTCGAGGTAGTCGTGGAATTCCTGCGGAGCAAGCACGCAAAGATCAAGGATGCCGTCGTCTAAACGAGCGGATTCTGACAATAGTCCGATGCCGAGGTCGGAGATGTTGGTGACAAAAATACCAGAAGCCGCCACATTGAACGGCGCCTCGTCGTCGGCGGTCACCCGAATTAAAAGCGGCGGCTGGGTGATGGTCTGGACCAGGGAGCCGGCATAAGCCAGCATCCGCCAGTTCACCTTATCTATGTGTTGGGGCATGAGGATTGCGTCGCTCATTGGTCCGACTCCAGCGGAGACGGCGAAGCGATGGCCGTTCATGACGCCGAGATCCATGGCGAATTGCTTGCCCTCAATCAGGGTATCGACCGCTTTATCGATCGGATCAGAGAGGATGTTGTCTTCATAAAGCCCCAGGTTTCGAGCCAGCTGATTGCCCGTCCCTACGGGCACGATGCCGACAGGGATGCGCTCTGGAGCTAACGAGGCGGCTTCCAGGGCCATTCGGATCGTACCGTCGCCACCTGCTGCTATCAGCAACTCCGATCCGTCCTTCAATAAATCGAGAACATCTTGGGTTTCGATTCCCGCCCAAGTGGCGGTTGCTGTAACCTGAAAGTTGGCACTGCAGAGCTTATGGACAATCTTGCCGACCCACCATTCAGGGGCTATGGCGGACCCGGAGTGCGGGTTGTAAAGTAAATGTGCGAGTTTGCGTACGGGTGTTGTCAAGTCGCTCTATGCCTTACGGGCTCAGTGATATCGGACCTATATGCAATGGGTTGTTAGAACAATCTCGCTTGCGCAAGTAGTCAATAGCCGATAAAATCCAGGCTGTCCTTGGCGGATTGAGCTAGTCACTAAAGCTTGCTCAACATTCGGATAATTTATCGTATTTTCACCGTCGAGAAATCTGTGTTACGTTGTAGTGTTCGATTCGGATACTAACACGATTTAAGTATCGAGTTGTTCGAGGTCTACAACAGCTATCGATCAGTGGAAAGGTAGGGGTTTGTGAAACGGAAACACCGGAAACATTTAGGTCTAATCATCGGAGTGGCTCTTTGCTCCGCTATAAGCAGTCCAGCGGCATTTGCCGACTCGCATAAGCATTCGAAAACCATCGAAGCGCCTGCTGTGACGGAATCAGTTATTGAAGGCGATAAGTATTCAATCTCTAAGATTGTCGTGCATGCCGCTCCTCATCAGATTTGGCAAGTATTGACCGACTACGACAACGCCAATAAAGTTTTTCCTCAAGTCAAAAAATGCCAGCTCATCAAAGAAGACGGACATTTGAAGACGATCAAGCACACCGTGGCTCCAAGTGGACCGGTAGGCACTTATTCGTACGTTCTCAAAGTGACCGAAAAGGCACCACACTCGTTGGAATGGAGTCGGGTGAGCGGCGCGTTTAAGCAAGTGAAAGGTTATTGGAAGCTAGAGCCTCTGGATCACGGACGAACTACTCTGGTCACGTATGCCAGTTATGTCGATGGTGGATTTTTCGTTCCGGCTCCATTGATTCGTCGTCAAAATCGAATTGATATGCCAGCCGTAATGGTCAGTCTCAAAGGACAAGTTGAGTCTAAAACGCAAATCGCGGGCAAGCCGCTGATTTAAGTTTCGCTCGGTCAGCTCTTGGATTTGGTGCGCCTGGATTTTGGATGGTATCACCGGCGGTGGCGGCTGGCGAATCTCGCTTGACTACCGTGCGGCGGATCGATCATTTTTGAGGGTAGTTGTTCGGTCAGAATTTCTGTCCGTTTTTATGACAGGTCAAGACCATGTCATATGACGCCAGGCTTGGTCAGATCGTCGTTTATTACGAACTCAATCATCGAAAATAATAACTGCCTTGGTTGTCTGATAGAATGAGCCATTCAAACTTGGAGAGGTACCGAAGCGGTCATAACGGCGCCGCCTCGAAAGCGGATGGGTGCAAGCCACGTGGGTTCGAATCCCACCCTCTCCGCCACTTTTGAGAATGGACGAAATAATTGGAATTTCTGAGTTGCTCCTTCATGAGCAAAACAGCCAATTCCGAATGCGATAGCGACGCTTCGAGGATGTTCAATTTGCGAGGTGCCGCTCTTTGGAACGCGCGCTCGTTTCATTCGATTCGATCGGATTATTCAACACGGTTTCTTTGAAACAACGTCAGAAGAAATCGATTACGCCTGTTCCCAGGTCGTATTTCCGCCTGTGTCCATAACGTTGAGACCAGCGTCAGCAAGCCGCTTTCTAATCAAGTCAGATGTTTCGTAGTCCTTCTTCGTTCGTGCAATATTTCGCAGTTCGAGAACGAGGTCGACAATTTGTTTTGTCGTTGCGTCGTCCACTTGCTTCCTCGTGTCGGACAATGTCAAACCGAGAAGGCGGGCGTATTGCACCAATACCGTTGCGTATCCGCGACGTCTATTCTCATCAGTTTCAACGAAAATTTTGTCAGACAGGAAGAACAGCTGTGATGTCGCAATGGCGGTATTGAAGTCATTGTCCATGGCGTCGGTGAACGTTTTTCTGAATTGTTTTGTCAGATCATCATTGACCGGATCTAGCGATTCGGCCGTTGCTCTAGTGATCTGCTGAGCGTTTTGTTTTAAAACGGCTTCGCCGGCGGTGGCACCCGCACCATTTGATTGCTCTGCTGGAGTGGCATAGGCGGCGGCTCTGAGCAGGCGGCCGAGCGCTGTTTTTGCGGCAGTCAAACTTTCCATTGAAAATTCAATCGGGTGGCGATAGTGTGTTTGTAGCGCAAAAATTCGGATAGTGTCCGCAGAAAAGCGGCCGAGCAAATTTTGAATGGTGGTGAAATTGCCTTCCGATTTCGACATTTTTTCGGAGTTCACTTGAACGAAACTGTTGTGCAGCCAGTACTTCGCCATCGGTTTTCCATGCAAAGCTTCTGACTGAGCGATTTCGTTTTCGTGGTGCGGGAAAACAAGATCTTCGCCGCCGGCATGAATATCGATCGTTTCACCAAGCACATGTTTGGTCATAGTTGAGCATTCCAAATGCCATCCTGGTCGACCGGCGCCCCACGGACTAGACCAGCCCAGTTCGCCCTCTCTGGCACTTTTCCATAATGCAAAATCGACCTGATTTCGTTTGCGGTCGGCCAGATCGTCTTGCGATTTCACTTGTTCGCGCGCCCCGACCAGCAGATCTTCAAGCGTCTTCTTGCCAAGTTTGCCGTATTCCTTGAACGACGCAACGTCAAAGTACACATCGCCGCGGCTTTCGTAGGCATGACCTTTTTCGATCAGTTCTTTTGTGAACTGAATCATCAGTTCGATAAACTCAGTCGCTTTCGGTTCAAAGTCCGGTGGCTGGATGTTGAGGCAATGCATGTCATGCCAGAAAGTGTAGGTGTACTCACGCGCCACTTGTTCCGGACTGATGCCCAGCGATTTTGCTCGATTGATTATTTTGTCGTCTACGTCAGTAATGTTTCTGACGTAGGTAACGTCATAACCGGAAAATCGCAGGTAACGCTGAATGACGTCATAAACGAGCGTCATGCGCGCATGTCCAAGGTGGCTCATGTCATAAACGGTTGGGCCGCAAGCGTACATCAAAACGCGGTTGCCGTTTACCGGGACAAAGAGTTCCTTTTTTCCGGTCAATGTATTGTGAACTTGAATAGTGGTCATCTGAGTCACTGAATGTGGTGTCGTGGGGGTGGAACTGCATGTGGTGGCATCGAAATCCAGCTATCGGCCGATTTGACGCGCTCTCTGCTTACGTCCTACACATGACCGTTTCCGCCGTTTTTCAATGCTGCTTCTAAGCGTGCCTGCACCTTAGTAGGACCGAGCACGGAAATCATCGAACCCAAATCCGGTCCTTGAGTACTTCCTGCCAGAGCAGCCCTGAGAGGCCAATAGAGATTCTTGCCTTTTATTCCGAGTTCTTTGCCCATGCTGTCGACGATTTGTTTGACGCCGGCCGGGTCATCGAACGGCATCTTCGAGATGCTCGAAAGTGTCTCCGTCAACACCTTTTTAGCTTCGCTTGATGAGAGAACAGTTGACTTCATTTCGTCTGAAACTTCGACTGTTTTACCGAAGAAGAAGCTTCCAGCTGCCTTGATTTCGGACAACTTAGTCAGACTGCCGCGCAAGGTGTCCACCAGCTTCTCAAGCTCGTCGTGGGAGTATTCGCTCAAATCAAAGTCGGTCAAATAAGGACGTGCTCGTTCTGTCACCGTGGATAGTGGCAAGCTGCGAAGATAGTGAGAGTTGTACCAGTTCAATTTGTCCATGTCGAAACGCGCATGGGTCTTGCTGACGCGCTTGATGTCGAACATCTGACATGCTTCTTCCAGCGTGAATTTTTCCATCGTATCGTCAGGCGGCGTCCAGCTCGTCTTGATCAGATAGTTGACGATCGCTTCAGGCATGTAGCCTTGCGTCTTGTAGTAGTCGATGTGGACCAGTTCTCCGTGTTCGCGTTTCGATAATTTGCGATCGTTCGAATCGAAAATCAAACCGGTGTGACCGAAGTGCGGTGGCTTGCAATTAAGAGCCTCGAACAAGAGTAGTTGCTTGGCGGTGTTGTGGATGTGATCTTCGCCGCGCAAGACGTTCGTCATCTGCATGTCGATGTCGTCGACTACTACGGCGAAGTTGTAGGTGGCGACGCCGTTGGATTTGATGATCACCATGTCACCGCCGAGATCGGCACTGTTAACGGTGATCGGCCCTTTGATCTCGTCGTCCCAATGTATGTCTTGCGGCTCTTCTACACGGAAACGGAAGGATGGAACCCGACCTTCAGCTTGGTATTTTTCGCGCTGTTCGATTGAAACTTCACGACCGCGATTGTCATATCGCGATGGAAGACCTGACACCCGCTGCTCTTCTTTGAGTGCAGCCAATTCTTCTGTTGACGCATAGCAAAGATATGCAAAACCGTTTTGCAAAAGTTTGTCTGCGATGCGCTCATAGTGATCGATTTTCTCAGTTTGACGGTATGGCGGATATGGTCCACCAATGTCGCAACCTTCATCCCAGGTCAAGCCGAGCCATTTCAAACCGTCGATAATGTCTTTGGTGTATTTCTCGTCGGAGCGCTCGTTATCAGTGTCTTCCAGGCGGAAAATAAACTTGCCGTTGTGGCGCTTGGCGTAAAGGTAGTTGTATAGAGCCGTCCTGGCTGTGCCAAGATGGAGATTTCCCGTCGGGGACGGTGCAATTCTTACTCTAACTTCAGTAGACACGATCTAACCGTTTAGCCAATTTGCAGTGAATTTTGCAGTGCCCTGTATCAGGTGTTGGCGGGAACCACCCCGCCAACCGTCCTCAGTCTGAAGCTGAGGTTTTGGAATTCTAACAGAAAGCCTGAAAGCTTACCCTTCTGATAATGTCAAGTGTTAAGCAGTGGCAACGGGTTGGTTCGATCGAAAGCGGAGAGGAGTTAGCCTGTCAGAAAAACAGACAGAAATTCTGACCGAATAGATCTGACGGTTTCTAAACTATCTGCCTACTGACAGGCATGTTCATAGCCAGCAATGTCAGAACAAGATCGAGGGAATGCAGATCCGACGAATTCCCTGTCGATTCGCTTTGCACTTCGTGTTTCAGTTGCACCGACATCGAGTTGATTCTTCGGCCGGATTCCGCGGGTGCTCTTAATCGCATACCTCTGCGGTGACACAGTTTTCTATAGTTATTGCAGTACAAAGACGTCTACCATTGCGACGCCGGATGAAACCATGTTCAGTTGTTTTGCTGCGCCTTTGGAAAGGTCGATCACTCGGTTGTCGACGAACGGTCCGCGATCGTTCACTTTAACAACACATGATTTGCCGGTGCTGCGATTGGTGACCCGAAGTTTGGTACCGAAAGGTAGAGTTCTGTGGGCCGCGGTCATGCCTTCTTGGTCATAACGCTCACCGTTACTGGTTTTGCGTCCGTGAAAGTTAGGTCCGTACCAGGAAGCTCGTCCAGAAAAACTGTCGTCTCCCTGTACATTAGCCAATCTTCCTGAAGCTGCGGCTTCGGCGAAATTATTTACTGAATCAGGAAGTTTCGTAGAGCCTGATGCCATGCGCAATACGTTGATTATTTGCAAGCTGGTTTTGACAGCCAACTTTCCTTGTTCTTCAGCGTCCGGGCTTTTTACGGGCAAAGAGAATTTGAGAATTGTTTTTCCGTTGCAACGAATGGCGCCTTGATTGCCGTCGCGGGCGGGAAGCAGGGATTCAATCGAATCCTTTTCTTCATCAAGTAGTTCTTCGAGTTTGTCAGCAAGTGATTCGGCTTTATCTTCGGCGCTGTCTCCGTCGACCTCACCGCGGTAACTGATTACTTCTTCGCCATTGATAGTGACGGACGCGCACTCTTGTCCGTTCTCTTCATATGTGGAAGTGACGACTTCCGCGGCAAGTCCAGAATTTGCTGCGCTGGCTGGTGATGCACCGAATGCACTGACTAAGCCGATTGCAACTAATGTGCTGGTTAGGTAGTTTTTTCCGTTTTTCACGCTTATCTCCAGATCCGTGCTGCTAGGCGATTCTCGCGAGCGCTTCAAATACGTTTATTACGTCTGTGAAGCCTTCTTGTAGTGCGAGATGTCCTGTAGCTACCCCTCTATATGTTTCAGGTCTGTAAAAGGCGATAACCGAACGCTGCATATTGGATGTTTTTGGATCGCAGCGCCCTTGTTTGGAGCACGCGTCAAGTTAGCAGAAGCGAACGTAACGAGTCAAAACCCCTTGGCATGAGCGAAATTTTCCGCAGCTGTCGGCGTTTGCGGGTTAGTGTTCGATTTTTAAACTATGCAGGGTTGACATGGCGGCGATATGTGTCTTGGGTGTGACGTGCGTATGTCCAAGCAAGCTGGCCTTAAGTTTGACTTTGTGAGAGCGCGCTAATGAATGGTGTCGCTGGTGGTTGTCACGTGCCTTCGGTAAAAAAGTGTGAAACTCACATTAACCTTGCTCTAATATATTATCGGGCCATAATATATATCAATTAGAAATGCCCGAAACGGTTTGCTAATAACGCTTTGCGTATGGTTCCTGCCGCTTAGCAACCGCCGGTGATACTGCAAAATAAGTTTGCATTTTATTGCGCAGAACGAAGTGATGTGAGGTCAGCTTGACCCGAATTTTCGATTGAAGCAACGCAATTCCAGCGAGACCAAGCTTCCATGAGTATTTCATGCGTCGACGACTAACGAATCGTAAGGGCGCGTAGTGACCAGCAAATTGCTGACCAAACCATATAGAAGGAAGGGTTTAAATCGGCGATTTTATTTCGTCAGAAAAAAAGCCACTTTTTATGACGAGTCAACGTCGTCCTAAAAAGCAATCTTCCGACCAAGAAGCGCTAGGCTAGCCGTTCACGAAGTCTCGGAGCAAGCGCTCGTCCATATCAAAATTGGCATACACCTGCTGCACGTCGTCTTGATTTTCGAGTGCATCCAATAGTTTCAATAATTGTTTGGCAATATCAGGGTCTTGCACAGACACCGTCGTTAGTGGCGCCATATTGACTTCCGCAGACACGACTTCATGTCCGCTTTTCTCAACGGCTGTTTTCACAATTTCTAGTTTGTCGGAACTGCAGATGACGAGGGCTTCTTCCAGGTCTTCTGTCAGAAGATCTTCAGCGCCGGCGTCGCTTGCCGCTGAAAGCAAAGCGTCCTCATCGAAGGATTTTTCTTTGCCGACCTGAATCTCGCCACGTTCTTTGAACATCCAATTGACGCAACCTGTGTCACCAAGGTTGCCGCCGTATTTTGAGAAGTAGCTTCGAATATCGCCTGCCGTGCGGTTTCTGTTGTCGGTTGCGCATTTGACAAGGATGGCGACACCGCCAGGACCGTAGCCCTCGTACGTCAGTTCCTCAACGTTATCCGCGGCGCCTGCTCCCGAGCCTTTCTCGATTGCACGTTCGATATTGTCGTTTGGTACGCCTTCAGCTTTTGCTCGATCAATTGCTTGTCGTAGTCTGAAGTTTCCTTCGCGATCGGGACCGCCTTGTTTTGTCGCGACAATGATCTCGCGTGACATTCTTGCGTAGACCGCTCCGCGTTTGGCATCAACAACCGCTTTCTGCCGTTTGATCGTTGCCCACTTCGAATGACCTGACACTTATCAATCTCCTAAAAATTCAATCTATATATTAATAGGTCGGCTCCGGGAAGCCTTCATCAAAAGAAGTGCGTTTGTCAGAAAAATGGTACGAAATTCTGACGAGTCTCCACGCACCGCTTTTTCATTCCTTATATATAGGATATGGGATTGTCCAGGACGACGACAAGTGTCGCACGAGCAAGACCAATTCCCAGCAAACTCTATTGCAGACTTTAAAGCCGGTTTACATCGCCGAAACCAACTACGGGATATCCCTCGCGCCAGCATGTCAGGTGTTACGGAGGCTGTCAGGGGTTTGGAAAATCGGTCGTTGAAGCGCTAATATTGTGGCGTTAAGGGGTTCGTTTAGGTTTGAAAATTTAGTATCGGCGCCGGCTTTGCATTTTGACCGGACGTGCTCTTGTTGGCACCGGCGCAAAGAGTTCCTCAATCGGAGAAGTTATGAAATCGAAGCTTTTATTTGGCTTGTTGGCTGGATCGCTGGCACTGCCGATCGTAAGTGCCGATCAATGCTCTGCTCAGTTCTTTAGCGACGATAGTAGCCGCCCGCGGTTGATTGCTCAAAAGAGAAGAACATTGAAAGTCAGAATCGAGCATGACGTAGTTCAAGCTGATGACCTGATGCTCAAAGGGAAATACGGCGATGCCGAGAGCATGTACAAGCAAGCATTGCAACGTAACGGCAAAAGCGTTCCTGCAACGGTAGGCTACGGAATGGCGCTTGCGAAGCAGTTTAAGCTCGATGGTGCCAAACAGCAATTCGAAAAGGCATTGCAGATGGATCCACGCAACGCCATGGCTCATGCCGGTCTTGCCATGGTGATGTACAACAGTTTGCAATCGTCCAGTCAAACAGTACGCTCAAATCAAGACGCCATCTTGCGTAGCGCCGAGGCAGAATGCAAACAAGGATTAGCAATCGATCCTGGAATGCCGGAAGCTCACTACACCCTGGGCAACGTTTATCGCAGCCAAGGCAGAATTGATGAGGCTCTTTCCGAATACAAAGAAGCTTCCAAGCTTGACCCTGAATATTCCGAAGCCTTTGCTGGAGTCGGTCTGGTCAACATGAACAAAGGGCAATGGGCGGATGCAGTGAGCGCGTTTAAACAAGCGATTGCGCTATCATCAGGTAACTCAACCGCGCACTACGGCTTAGGTCGGACGTATTTTAAACAAGGTCTTTATGACGATGCGCTTAAAGAGTTGAACACTTCGCTCTATCAGCACCGCGAGAGCGCACCAGTAAGATTGACTCGTGGTGAGGTTTTCGCCGCGCAAGGAAATGCGGTTGGCGCGGTTGGCGAGTTCCAGGAAGCGATTAGAATCAAACCGGAAACTCCGGAAGCTTACATCAACATCGCCGACATCCGCGAAAACAGAGGCGATCTCGAAGACGCGATTGCTCAATTGCGATCGGGTACCGAACTAATGCCGGACAATTCCGTTTTGCGCGGAAGAATCGCAGACCTCAGTCTCAAGCTTGAGAAACTGGATCAAGCGATCAAGGAATACCAAAAAGTTCTTGAAGTCGATCCGGGCAACGGACCGGCTGCACAAGGCTTGACGCGTGCGTATTACTTGAAGGCGAACAAAGACGCGAACAGCTCGTTTTTCGTCTCCAATGAATTCGAAAGTGCAAAAGCCTCGATCGATAACGCCGTAAAAATGAATCCCAATAATATGGAATTGCGCCTCGCGCAAATGAAGTTGCGCATCATGATGGGAGATCCAGTTGATCTGTCACAAGTTGCCGCTCCAACCAATGACGGGGAACGTCTTGCGTACGCTGAAGCACTGCTTGCCCAAAACAAATTCACTGAAGCCGAACAACAATTCAACACTGTGATTACGAATGCCAAAGACGCTAAGGAAACTTTTGCGGTGGCAGATTTGGCTTTGATGATCAAAGACTTGAAAGCCGCTGATGCTGCTTACAAGAAAGCAGGAACTTATGCAGGAAATGAAAAGCGTTCTGCTCGTGGACTGAATCTTGTCGCCAAAGCTCAAGAAGGTGCAAGACAAGATCTGACACTGGCAGATGACCTGGCAAGGAAAAAACAAACGCAATCTGCCATCGATAAATATCACGCGGCGATTTACGATAATCCTCGCGTGGCTAATGCTCGTTTGGGTGCCGGCAACACGCTCCAGCAATTGAAACCACTTGCTAGCAAAGATCTCAAAGAAGCAGTTGTCCAGTACAAAGCGTACCTCGCACTGGCAACCGATCTTCCTCCAAAAGAACGCGAAAAAATGGAGAAGAAGATCGCGAATCTGCAAGAGCGTGCCTTCAAGCTCGAGCAGAAAGAAAAGGGCAAGTAGATTGACAGACCGTCTGGTATCAGGCGGAATTGGTCGGATCTAAATTGTCAGAAAAACTGATAGAAAATATGACGGTTACCTTCCCGGGCAACCGTCATATTTTTGCTGGTCAGAAAATTTGCCAATGCAGAACGTCATAAAAACTGCCAGTTTTTCTGACCAATCAACTCCCTCGATATTCGACATATACGTTGAGTACCTTGCCCGGCGCAACCTGACTCAATTTCAATTTCCGCCAAGCGCTGAAGCTGTTAGAATTGAGCGGGAATCACCAGGTTCGCGTACTGCAAATTGCGATGTGACGCGAAGGAACCACGGAACATAGCTGATTGGTAAGGTGGAAACAACGTAAGGTAACCATTTACGGGCTCGGCAGAAGCGGATTGGCTGCTGCTCGATACTTGAGTGAGCGTGGTGCTGACGTATATGTTTCCGATAGCCAGCCGGAGTCCAAGGTTGCCGACGCGACGATTCAAGAACTGAAAAGTTTAGGTGTGAAGTACGAGTTCGGCGAGCATAGCTTGCAGGCCATTCGATTCGCCGATATCTTCGTGGTCAGCCCCGGCATCTCTCCTTATTCCGACGTTATTCAGATGTCGCGAAAGACAGGCAAGGAAGTGATCTCAGACATTGAGCTCGCTTCTCGGATGGCGGACATTCCAATCATTGCAATTACCGGCACAAACGGAAAATCCACCACGACAGCGTTGACCAGTCACTTGTTGGAAGCCTGCGGCTTTCGAGCACCAGTTTGCGGCAACATCGGTGTGCCGATTCTTTCGTTGCTTGATGAAAAACATGATTTTCTGGTCGCTGAAGTTTCGTCCTTTCAGCTCGAGTACTCGCCGACATTCGCGCCATTCATCAGTGTTTGGCTTAATCTGACACCAGATCATATCGACTGGCACAAGGGCATCGATAATTATGTCGACGCCAAACGACGTATGTTCAAGAATCAGCAAATGAATCAGTATGCGGTTTTGAGCATGGATGATGTTGTGGTTGCTGCCACTTCGACTATGGCTGAAGTTTTTCCATTCTCGACTGAACAAAGTTTTGACGAATATATCCAGGGCACATACGTCTCCGATGGTTTTGTTTGTTGCAGGCGATCGATGACAGACCGCGTCGTGATGGCGGTTAGCGAATTGCCAATCAAAGGGCAACACAATGTGGAAAACGTTCTTGCCGCAGTTGGTGCGACCGTGCTTGCCGGTGGTGACATCGACCGCATAAAGGAAGGTTTGAAGACTTTCAAAAACCTCGAGCACCGCATGGAATATGTTGGCACTATTGATGGTGTTGCTTTCTACAATGACTCGAAAGCAACCAACACGGTTTCTGCCATTAAAGCGCTTGAATCTTTCCCGGGAGAGCCAGTCGTACTGATTGCCGGAGGAAAGGACAAAGGCACCTCCCTTACAGAATTTGTTCATGTTGTTAGAAAAACGGCGAGTGCTGTTATCCTCATAGGAGAAGCGACGGCTCGATTCGAAAACGAGCTCAGACAGGGAGGGGTGCAAAACATATATCCGGTTGCTTCGCTTGATGCCGCCGTGAAATTGGGTGCTCAGCTCAATCAAGGACCAGTGCTACTTTCACCTGCGTGTGCAAGTTTCGACATGTTTAAAGACTACGAGGAAAGAGGGCGTGTCTTCAAAGATATTGTCCGTGCTCGACTCAAAGAGGTCGCGCAAAAAACCTGATTTCGATCCGGCCGAATTCGACGGATCAGAAAGCACGGCTCCGAAAGAGCCGCATTTTCGTGGGTTGCCAAATAAAGCTTTAATTGGTATCACCGTCACATTGTGTTTGTTCGGCTTGATGAGCGTGTTTAGCGCGTCGGCACCGGAAGCGCTCAACTACTACCATGACGCGACTGCTTATCTTAGAAAACAAACGATTGCTTGCATGATCGGTTTGTTTGCCATGTTCACGATCAGTCGCTACGACTATCGTCGATTGCGCAAATGGTCATGGCCAGTGGCAATCGTTGCCTGTATTTTGCTTTCTTTAACAATGGTGCCAGGTTTGTCCACCGAAGCGTTCGGCGCATCGCGATGGATCGAGATTGGACCGTTTCAATTTCAGCCGTCAGAAGCCGCTAAGGTAGGGGCACTTCTCCTATTGGCCTCGGGACTTTCAAAACACTTCTGGTGGAAACGCGAGATGTTGTTGCGAATCGGACTGGTGATGATAATGGCCGCCATCGTCGTCAAACAGCCGGATTTGGGAAGCACATTGATGATTCTTTCCATTCTGGCGACGTTGTTGTACGTCAGTGGTACCAATCAAATGCTACTGTTCATCGCATTGATGGGCGGTGCTGCTCTGGTTTGGCACAAAATTCAAAGCACGCCTTACCAGATGGCTCGGATTGAGAGCTGGCTAAACCCTTATACCAACCCGCAGAAAGAAGGTTGGAATATAATCCAGGCTCAACTGGCGATCGGATCGGGTGGACTGTTCGGTTTGGGATACGGGCGTTCGTTGCAGAAACTGCACTACCTCCCTGTACAACATGCTGACTTTATCTTCGCCGTGATCGCTGAAGAACTAGGATTGCTCGGATGTATGTCGCTGATGGGCTTGTTTATCATCTTTGGCTACTACGGATACAAAACCGCTTTAGATGCAAGAACTCTGTTCGGCAGATTGCTGGCCATTGGTATCACTAGTTCGATTTGCGTTCAGGCTACAGTAAACATCATGGTTACCACGGGAATACTTCCAGTTACTGGTATCACTTTGCCATTCATCAGCTACGGCGGAAGCTCGCTGGTCATCACGCTTTCAATGGTCGGTATTCTTCTGTCTGTATCGCGCGATCGCGATCAGCCACCAGAAGATGAATCGGCGGAAGGTTTCACGGAGTAATCTGATGCCTCCAGGACATCGCATAGTTCTATCTGGTGGTGGCACCGGGGGGCATGTCTATCCAGCGCTGTCAGTCTATGAAGTACTCGAGAAGGATCCGCAAGTCGAGGCCATCCTTTATATAGGCGCTAGCGGCCATATTGAGGAACGGATCGCTAGTGAACGCGGGATCGATTTTGTTGGGCTGGATGTCTCGGGTATGCCAAGAAAGCGATCGCTAGCCGTTCTTAAGTGGTTGTTCCAGATGCTGAAAGCTCAATCGCACGCCTCTAAAGTTTTAAAAGATTTTCGTCCGACCGTGGTTTTGGGAACGGGCGGATACGCATCGGCGCCCGCGCTGGGAGCGGCAAAAAAACTTGGAATCCCGTATGCCATTCACGAACCTGATGCCCACCCGGGTTTGGCGAACAAATTTTTTGCCGGCAGCGCAAATCTGGTATCACTCGGCATGGAAGGTGCGCGTGGTATCAAATCAAAACACGGAACTACGATCGTCAACGGTAACCCGATTCGGCAAGGCTTCGTAAACAAAATAGGTCGGGATGCGGCTTGCGCAGTTTTTGGATTGCGGCCTGATTTGCTAACCCTGGTCGTCACCGGCGGATCTCAAGGCGCCAAGGCAATCAACGAGAGTTTGGCTGAAACGCTGGAACGCTTGCTTGAGTTCGTTCCGCACATGCAAATCGTTCATCAAGCTGGTGACAAAAACGTTCACGACCTTAAAGAGTCGCTTAGCGAGAGCGTTTTGATGCATCCGCGATATTGTTTGCGTGCGTACTTTGATGATATGTCGGTTGTATACGCCGCGTCGGATCTTGTCGTTTGTCGCGCTGGCGCCATGACTATTTCGGAACTGTCGGCTACGGCAACTCCTGCCGTATTCATTCCGTTTCCGTACGCCGCGCAAAATCACCAGATGCATAACGCCCGTTTTCTGGAAAGCAAAGGTGCCGCAATAGTCATTCCGCAAGAGGAGCTTTCCCCGCAGAAGCTAGGAGACATCGTTCTTTTGTTGCTCAGTGACAAAGAGAAACTGAACTCAATGAAGAAGGCGATGGCAGCGCTAGGGAAGCCTCAAGCGGCTGTGGATCTGGCTGAGCAGCTCAAGAAGTTGAGTGATGAGTATCGATTGCGCATAAAGTAGTTTGGTCAGAAAAAGTGTCCGAAAATCTGACATCAAAAGCGCACGCAAAAAAGCGACACTCAGCGAGCGCGCTTGAGCAGTTCGGCGTCCAATCGGTCTAAACCGTAGGCAGCGGATTTTGAATCAAAGTGACAGGCGGTACAATCTGACTTTCGTTGGCGCGTTCTGTAATCGGCATGTCGACCGACTTGCGCTCGATGTCAGCGACAATGGACTCGATCTCTCGAACAATCTTCGAAGTTTCATGATCGTCGCCCTGATGACGTGACACAACTTCCTGGAGTTGTTTTACGGCAGCCTTAAGGGAGCTGTTGTGGGGAAAGGACATTTTTCCTACCCAGACTATTCGTCGTTTAAGAGATTTAAGTGAAACCGGGAATTCGCGGTGCTGTGTCACACCTTTCCAGGAGTTTAACATGGTATATGCGGTTGGCAAGGCGTTAATGTGTATGAGACTAACTTAATTTGTATGCGATCTGCCGAACCGTTGCTCTGGCTGATATCTAAACAAAATTTATCTCAAAGATTGGTTGTCACATTAAGGCACACCAAATTACGTGCCTGGAATCTTCGATTCATTTTGAAACGCTCCTTGTTCTTTCATCCTTGTTATAGATGTGGTGGCGCATAATCTTGTCATCAAACTCCTCCGCAAAACGGTGCCAGAAAGGATATACTTTTCACGACTCGTGGCGGGAAGATCGGGTGAAGCTATATGGGCAGTACTTCTAGCTCTATCATGCGTCCACACCAGATTGGTTGTGCTTGCCCTTTTAAATACGAAACCCTGTGTGGCAGCCACGTTTGTTCGAACGAAAGGACTGACTCTTGGATGTAATGTTTGTTCTGCTAGTTGCTACTGTTGCGGTCGTGAGCGTGTTTGCGTTTATTGGTGCGGTTTTATTCGTCGTAGGAGCACTGGGTGGGTCGAAGAAGCACAGAGCCAGAAGACGCGCGCTTCTCAGCGATGGGCTTCAACGTTTGAAATCGGTTTCGACGGTTCTTCTCGAGCGCGTCAACGACATCGATCAACATCTGAAGTACCAGGACCAAAGCGCCGAGTCAGAAACTTCTAAAACCCGGATCGTAGTGGTGGCAGGTGACCTGGTGAAGGTCGCAGAAACGATTCCAATAATTGAGCAGTTGATTTCAGAAAAACGTTTTGATGACGCTGCTGATCTTTTGTCAGCTTCCTGCCGATTGATCGATAAGGTGGTTCGCATAGTCACACAACTGGAATCGGCAATGCCAGGGATTAAAGTAAAAGCTGACAAAGGTGCAACAATCGATCTCGGTGCGCGAAACTCTGTTCACATAAAAGAGTCCGAGTAGCCGCTTTGGATTTGCACGCCTTATTAGTTTGTCTTCCACGCGACCATTTTTCTGGCAAGGGCTAAGTGATTCTGACGTCATGTCATATGCGGTACTGCGAGCCATTCAAACTGCTCACAGCTTTTTTGTTTTGCAAAAATGTGGAGAGTGCAAAACGCGATCGATCTACTGACTCGCTGTTCTATCAAAAATAGTTCACGTTTGGCTGAACGTAAAGGTTTCAAGCAAGCTGACTTCGAGAAGCCGCATGAGGTGTCATGTTTTGAAAAGTTGCCTTATCCGGTGCGGCTATTAGCAGTACGAGCCACTAAGGTGCGTTGACGAAATTTCTGTCGGAGTCCAACCGTTCCGCAACTGCTAAGAAGGTCTATTCATGCGCTTTGAGCCCATATGCGCGTACGTCGACTTTTGTCGACGTACGGATGCAAGCGTGGAAAAGTCAGTGCTCGGCTCGAACAAAAAAGGCAAAAATTTCCGACGCTGAAAATAATCACGGAAGACAGTTTGAAACCGACCAACCTCTTGTAAGCTCCGCTAATTACATTCGGTAGTAATGCCACTACAAACGGTGCACATTTTTTTTGCGATCTGAAAACTTTTAAGCAAAAATATTCTCCTAAAGCACGTCATGTCACTGATTATTGTGTCAGAATAAAAGAAGAATAATTTGATTCTGCGTTCGTCGTTCAACGAATCGCTTGAGGCGGTGCGCCGCTCGATAGTGAGTTGCGATGGGGGTTTTGTTCGTCTCGGGTTGCGCCCGAGCGGCTGTTTTGATGTGGAAAATTTAGGATGCAAATTGAAAAAATGAAGAGGATAGACCACCATGAGTAAGAAGAAAAAGAAAAACCAAGCTGCAAAAATGGCTGCTGCACCTGAAATCGCCACGCTCAGTTCAACAAATGAAAATGAGAGTAATGATGTCGCTGCGGATGCGACGCCTGAAGCCAGCGTTGTAGAGTCAGAAGTTGTCGCCGAGGCTGAAACCAAGGAAGAAACCAAGGAAGAAACTACCGACGAAGCTGCTGCTCCAGAAGTGGCTGCTGATGCGGAGTCCGCTGAAGAAGCGGCCGAAGATGGCGAAGCTAAAAATGCAGAAAATGCCGAGGACAAAACCGAAGCAGATGCGGAAGCCTCGGAAGATGATGCTGGTGAAGCGAACGCTGAAGAAGCCGCTCCAGAAGCTGCTTCTGAAGGGGACGAAGCTGCAGAAAAAGCTGAAGATGCAGAAGCTTCTGCCGAAGGCGAAGAAGCGAAAACTGAAGATGCGCCGGCAGCGGAAAATTCAGCTGATGAAAAAGCTGCTGAAGAAGCTCCTGAGGACAACGCTTCTGAAGAATGTTCAGAAGCGAAAGAAGAATGCGCTGAGAGTGCATCTGAAGGTAGTGGCGATGAAGCTGCCGAGCCGACCTTGGAAGCTGACGCAGAAGAATCAACCGAGGCGAAATCCGAAGAGGATGAAAGCACGTCTGCTGGCGATGACGAAGCGCCTGCCGATGCGGCTTCTGACGAAGCGCCTGAATCATCCGATGAGGTCGACGGCGACGCCGCTTCCGATGTGAATTCTGAAACCGCTGACGAAGGTAGCGACAACGCTAACGCTGAAGAGTCAGAACCAACCATGGAAGCTGATGGAGAAGCTGCTGCCGAAGCGCAGGATTCAGAAGAAGAGAAAGCTGATTCAGAAGAAAGCGCGGAAGCGGTGTCAGAAGAGAGCGCTGAAGCGGTTTCTGAAGATGGCTCCGAAGAAGCGCCAGATGAGACTGCTGAAGCGGCGTCAGAAGAAACAGAAGAAGCGTCAGAACCTGCCGCCGAGACTGAATCGACTGAGACTGCTGCTGACGAAAGTGCCAAACCGGAAGTTGAAGATGAACCTCCGTCAGAAGTCGAAGCATCGTCAGAAGACGAGAAAACAGACGAGGCATCGGAAGCCGTTGCTGAATCTGAAGAAGAGGCAACTTCGAGTGATGCTGCGGCCTCGAGCGATGAGGAAAAACCGAAAGAGGATGGCGAGATTTCAGCCGCATAAATTTTCCGTGATATCCTCCGATTTGCATGGGTGGCGCTCTAGTGGCGCCACCCATTGCGTTGTGTGCCAAAACGATTTTGGGTTTCACAGAAGAGATCGTGCTGCGAATCTATATCGGTATCGAGCGAGCTTGGAACTACCAGTCGCGAGCGGTCGGAAACCGCGCGAGAGATGTGCCACCAAACGTGGGGTGTTAATTAGGCGAGGTGAGATTGGTGACCAAACCAGTTACGTTTAGTAGAACCAGGCTAAATAAGCGCAGGCGAGAGCAATGACTAGATAGACAGTTCCAAACCAGAAAGCCACTTTCTTAGTTGCATCAGTCGAGAATAATCCTGCCACCGCATATGACGCTATGAATAACAGCCCGAATAACAAAACAAAGCGAGCTTTGATGAGAAGCAGCGCCAAGTTTGCAAATGCAGGCGAGATATCTAGAACGCATACGCGGCTGATGTCGTTTAAAAACGTGAGCTTAGGTGAATGTGGTTCTATCCGAGCGCCGCGTTCAAACACGAGGTAATAAGGCTGTCCTGTGCTCTGAGTAAAAAAGCGCGACCAGCCATTGCATCCGTGAATGACCAGTGTTTCTGGAACGCTCATGTTTGTTCGATGCGAGACATGGGCGATGTTTATGCATCCAGGGTACAGCGTCGCCTCGCCAGGCCAAAGCTCACCTTTACTCAATCCTGTTAAAAACGCTTGTGGGGAACGATGACCTGGTACCGTGACGATTTGAATCAACGGATTATCGCGACGCAGCGTATATGGATTGTCATAAGAGAAGTCGCCAATCTCGCGAACGTTATCCGGATAACGTTTATTCTTTTTGTAGAAACGCTCTGCCATGTCGGCGACGTTCAAAATGTGTGAGAGCAGCTGCCGATCGGCCAGGCGCTCATGAAGATAGGCGCGCCCCGCTTCATCAACCAGACCATCAGGGTTTCGCATCAACCAATATTCTTTTTCCAGCGGCGATCGGATCATCAAATCACCGATTTCCGTGATGTCATAGCCGTAACAGTTATAGGGAAATGTTCGTTTTTTCGTATCGATATCGATTTCGACTTTGGTCGGCAAGACGAACTGCGCTTCCACGCGATTGTCTGCTGATGTGTATCTCAACGGACCCGTTGTTCCATCCATGCGTGGACGAGGCTGTGAAAAATTTCTATTGTGCTCGTCGGAATAGCAAAACTTGAGAGCCACCAACGATCCACAAACCAGACCTAGTGCAACGAGGAAAATAATACTGACGGTCAAACCATTCATTTGAGTCAGAGAGCCGCGCCAGTTCTGGGATTGCCGCGCTAAATATTCCGGCAGAGTGGCCGCTTTCTCGTCGAACTGATCTTCGGTAGGCTCTTCCTCTGTCTGCGCCGACTTCGCCGTGGTGCGAATATTTTTTACTTGTCGCGCTTTCTGTGCGCGCTCCGCAGCCGATGCGTATTGATGTAATTCTTTGACTTGATTTGCGATCTCAGGCTTCCCTAACGTCTCGCACATCGTTGCGATGTTCATGACTGTTCGTGAAACATCTGCGTGCGTGTGTCCCAACGCGCCGGTTTGCGACTCTAGTAGTTTCAACGACCAATCAATGGCTGCATCGAAATCTGACTTGTTCGAAGAAATAGTAACAAGACTCTTCAGCGAGAGAATGGCAAGATGGTGCTTCTTGTCCAGGTTGTTTAAAGCGCCAATCAACAGCTGTTCGGCGCGAGCGTTGTCGCCGTCTTCCAGGCTTCTAATTGCTTCACTGAAAAGCTGGCTGCCGCGCTCTTCGTTGCTCATAATTTGATCTGACGAATGGTAATAGTAGACAAACTGTAAGTTAGTATAGCCTTTTTTACTGCTTGGCTCCCATCGAGCTGAGTTTCGTTCTCAGCAAGGCAATTAATCGGTCAGAAAAACTGTCCGAAATTCTGACGATTCAACTTCCGCCAAAATACAACAATGACCCGCGCGCCGACCCAGCCTACTGCGCTACCACCGGCAAAACAATGTTGCCCACCGATTCACCCGAAGGATGCACGATTATCGGTATTGTCAATTGTGACGGAGCGGTAAGCCCTTCCGGTAAGTAAACTCGACCAGTCGTCGACTCGCCGGGAAACAACGTTCGCTGACCGAATCTGCGCTCGGCGGCCTTTCTTCGTACCTGATCCTTACCGTAGTACGCGGTGCCGTCTGGCCGATATTCAGTTTTTAAATCGTATATCAATGGGATGGCGCCGTCAGAGACGATCGAGACGGCCACTTGAATTATGTCTTTTGGAATGTCTGTTTTGGCTGGAGGCGAGACTACTTCATTGCGAGTCAATGTTCGTTGCGGCGTTGAGCCGGCGGTGACGGTCGCTTGGTCGCCGGAAAATATCAAAGCACGTTTCCCGTGGTTCACCGCATATAGTGTCAAACTTTTTTTGTCGTCGCTTAGCGTCACGTGTCCGGTTAATTCTTCCTTCCGCAAAACGCCTTCTAAAACTTGCGTGGGCTTTGCGGCAAGCGGGTCTTCGAGGTGTTTTAAACCGGAATCGTCAAGCGTCTTGGCTGGTATGCCCGAGTCTCTCAGTTCTAGTGTTTGCGCTATCAAGATTTGGTTGGCACCGTCTGTGGTGCCATTGTTGGGCGGTTCGTTTGTTGCTAAAGCGGCTGCTTGTGCGAGTCCGAGTAAAACGATCGCACTCGCCAATAAGTCAATCCGGCTAGAGTAAAAGAAACTGGTTTTTCCAAAAATCATTTATGAAACCTTTCCCATGACGATGTCTTCCAAAATCTTTCCGTCTCGAACTTTGATAATTCTATTCGATCGTCCGGCTGTTTCAGGATCGTGCGTAACGATGATGACCGTCATACCTTCTACCACAAGACGCCCGAACAGGTCCATAATTTCACCGGCGGTGGTGCTGTCGAGTGCGCCTGTCGGTTCGTCGGCCAGGAGAATACTGGGTCTATTGACAATTGCGCGGGCGATGGCGACGCGCTGCTGCTGACCGCCCGACAGTTCGTTGGGGCGGTGGTGCATGCGATTCTCAAGTCCGACTTCTTTCAGCGCCAGCTCGGCCCGCATTTTTCGTTCTTTGCCAGGAATGCCTGCGTAAACAAGGGGCAGCATGACGTTCTTTAAAGCTGACATCGAGCCAAGCAAATTGAATTGTTGAAAAACGAATCCGACCGTTTTATTTCGAATGGTGGCAAGTTCATCGTCGCTTCTGTTTTTAATATCGATGCCATTGAGCAGGTAAGTGCCTTTGCTGGGACGATCGAGGCAGCCGATGATATTCATCAAGGTGGACTTGCCCGACCCTGATGTTCCAACGATGGCGGCATATTCGCCCGGCTTAATCGTGAGATTGACTCCCTGTAAGGCATAGACAGGTTCGGCGCCCTCAGCGTAAATTCTCCAGACGTCATCCAAATCGATTACGTTCATAACTTACTCCGAACGCAGAGCGACAATCGGATCGAGCTTCGCCGCTTTCCGTGCGGGATAGATGCCGAAGAACAATCCGATGGCAACCGAGACAACTGCAGAGAGCACTATAGATGATGGCGTCACTACAGTCGGCCAATCGGCGACATTTGAAATAAACGACGATCCGGACACTCCAAGACAAATACCAAGAAGCCCACCGCAACCTGAGATCAACACAGCCTCGATGACGAACTGAGAGAGAATCTGTCCATACTTTGCACCCAGCGCTTTTCTTACTCCGATTTCACGCGTGCGTTCCGTCACCGATACCAGCATAATGTTCATAATGCCGATACCGCCCACCAGCAGCGATATGCCTGCGGTGGCGCCCAGTAGAAGTGAGAACACTCCAGTTATAGATTGCGCGGTTTGCATGATGTCCATTTGCGTGCGCACCATGAAATCGTCGAGTTCAGGATTCTGGATATTGTGGCGCAGTCTCAATAGATTTGTAATCTGGAATTGCGCCTGCCAATCTTCGCCGTCGATCGATTGAGCAAGTATATTTTTGACGGTTTTTCCGGAGATTGTATTTAAACCAAACAGAGTGGCATAGCCGGTCGTCAGAGGTATAAAAATTTGATCGTCCATGTCCATGTTCTGCGTCATCCCTTTCTTTTCCATGACGCCAATCACATCGAACAATTCTCCTCTAATCAAAAGCTGCTTGCCAACCGGGTTTTCTTCGCCGATCAAATCGTTGGCGACCGTGTCTCCGATCACGCACACGCGAGCGGTGTCGGCCATTTCCTGGTCGGTGAAGAACCGTCCACGATCGGCGAAGAAGTTTCGTATATCTGTATACGCAGGCTCAGTCGCGTTGATCTGAGTCATCGTATTTTTTTCGCCGTATTGAACCTGAAAACTTTGGCTGTACTGCGCGGCAACTTCTTTCACCGCTTTGCAATTTTCTTTGATGGCGAGCGCGTCATCGTAAGTCAGTGTCGGTGCCGTTCCCTTTCCCATGGAGATGCCGCCGGCACCAACCGAGCCTGGTCGGATGTAGATCAAATTCACGCCCAGCGCTTGCACTTGCGATTCGGCTTCTTCCTTAGCGCCTTGTCCGATGCCGAGCAGAGTGATTACAGACGCAATGCCGATAAGAATTCCAAGCACTGTGAGTGCGCTTCTCAAACGATTGCTGAGAATACCCTGCCAGGCTACGGATAAGAGCTCGAGCGCGTTCATAGTCGTTAGCGGAACCCACGTCCCATGCCTCCTCCTCCTCGTCCGCCGCCACCGCCCATCAGGCCGCCGGGACCACCGCCACGTTTGCCATCGTAACCTTCTTTCGAAAGTTGTTCTTTGGAGAGTCCTTCAAAAACTTCGTCGCCTTCTTTCAGTCCTTTCAAAATTACGACTTCGCTACCGAGAGTCTGTCCGGTTTTAACAGGTACAAACTCGGGATCGTTCTTGTCTTCGCCTGGAACATACACGCCGGTTTTTCCGCGCCGTGTCACCACACAAACAGTTGGAATAGTGAGGGCATCATCTATGGTGCCAATTACAAACTGAGAGCTGACGTTCATGCCGGACAGCAACTGGTTTTTTTTGTCGTCAGTCAAGTCGGCATGCACTTCAAACGTGGTGACGTTCTGGGTGACAATCGCAGCAGGCGCAATTTGAGTGACTTTGCCTTTGAAAATTTTGTCCGGATACGCAGTTGCAGTTATTTCAACGGGCTGCCCGATTGAAATTTTAGGAACGTTGGATTCAGCTACTTGTGCGACGAGCTCAAGCTTTCCGGAGAGTGAAATGATCGAACTCGAGGTGGCGGATGTGGTGGCAGCCGAAGTAGTCGGCGTAACAATCGCTCCAGCGTCGGCATATTTTTGTGTGACCACACCATCAAACGGCGCCCTCACTTTGGTGTCGAAGAGCAGAGCCTCGTAGCGTCTCAGCTGTCCTTTTGCTTGAGTGGCATTGTGTCGAGCTACTTCAATATCTTCTTTGCGGAAACCAGAACTCATAAGGCTGGCTTGTTCTTGCACCGCCTGTAGTTCTGCTTCACTTTGGGCCGCGGCTTGCTCAGCCTGTTCTTGTTCGCGGCCGGCAGCCCGCAACTGCGATCTTGTGATCGACGCTGCCGTATCAGCGTCGATGTGCGCCTGCTCGGACACCGCACCAGCTTTCGATAGTAGCTCTTGTCGCTTAGCGAAAGCCTCGTCGCGTTTCAGCTGTGCGCCCAGTGCTTCCACTTGTGCCGACAAACGATTGATGTTCTCTTTAGCCTGTCGTACTGCGCGTTTGCTTCTTAATTCTTGAAATTTTGCGGCTGCCACTTCTTGAGGACGGTTGCCGCCCTCAAGTTTTCTGACGTTAGATAGACTGGCTTGATATGCGCCTCTTGCCGAGTCGACTTCACCCAGAATATTAGATGGATCCATCTCCGCGATTACTTGTCCGGTTTTCACCTGGTCGCCCTGTTTTACGTGAAGCTTGATCAACAGACCGGTTTGCTTCGGGCTCAACTTAACTTCGCGAATGGGCTTGATAATTCCGGTTGCTTGAACGGTCAGATTGGCCGGTCCTCGTTTCACAAGCGTTATGTTTTTCTTGTTATGGCGCGCCGATTTTTGATCGTCTTTGTTGAAGAAGAAAAACGCTCCCACACCGGTTATCGCGAGTAAAACCAGGACAACGATGATGCTGACGACGTTACGTCGGCGGGTCGTTCCATAAGTAGTGGGTGTGATGGTTTTTTGCTGCATTTTTTCGTTGAAACAAACGATCGATTTCTTCGAACTCAAAATCGGTGCGTTGCAACTATGACGGAGGGCTCAATTCGTTGTTCCTATTCAAACTTTTGACGGACTCAACAACTGGTTTCAAACGCGACTGCATTACTGCGTCTTGTTACCGCTTTCGTTCAAACCAATCGGCAGCGGATATTCGTTGGTCAGGGTCGCTATAGATATTTGCCCAGTATCGCGCAAAAGCTGTGCCTGCGAGATGTTGTAATTAATGATCGCCTGCGCGTGGTTGGTCAGCGCGGTCACGTAATCCCGCTGCGCTTGGATTAATTCAAGGTTGATACCTTGCCCGTATGTGACACGCAGATTGGCTAACCGCAATTGTTCTGCAGACGAAACCAAGGCCTCGGCAGCCACGTCAATCTGCTCTTTGGCGGTCAGCATGTTCAAATAAGAACTTCTGACGCCCTGCACGACCGTCAGATACTGATCGTTTGATTGTAGCAATGACTGCCGGGCAAGCGCCTGGGCTGAGAGCGTATTGCCGAGGTCCGGTATTCCCATTCCCGTGAGCGTCCAGCTCAAGTCAAAACCGGCGCTGACAGAGCGTCCGCCGCTGCCGCTCACGCCTACTCCGCCACCGCCGCTGCCACCAGTCGGAATGATTACGGTGGAGCCTCCACCGGCGCCACCAGAGCCGTTTCTACTCGATTCCGTTTTGGTCACGGAAGTGAAAAATTGGAATGTCGGCAAAAGATTCGCTTGTGCTACTTGAACGTTGCGATTGGCAGCCATTCTCAGGTTGTTGAACTGTTTCAATTCCGGACGGTATTGATAAGTCACTGCCAACAGTTCATTAATGCCGATTTGCGGATTGACCAGGCGCAACTCCCGCACCGAAGCTTCTTCCGGAATGAAGTTGATCGCCATGCTGGTGTTCATCACGCGCGCCAGTTCCAGTGCCGATTGACGGACTTGAACTTGTTGAGTCAACAGCGCTTGTTTGTCGAGAGCCAGTTGTGTTCTGGATTGATAAACAGCAAAGTTCGTTCCTACTCCGGCATCTTTTAGCTGTTCATTCAATTTCAATTGCGAACGCGACAGTTCAACCGAGCGAACGCGAATCTGCAAAAGGGTCTGGTTGAGCAATAAGTTGTAGTAGCCGCGATAAGCCGCCAGTAAGGCGTCGTTTATCGAGGCGTAGTAGCCGTATTTGAACGCGTTTGAAGTGTAGTAGTTAGCCATCGCGTTATAGAGAATCCGCCCGCCCTGGTAGACCGGATATCGAACTGTCGACGACGTCGTGAAGATGGTGCTCGTCGATGAACCCGTGTTTTCAATTTGTTGTCCGCGATAAGTCAGAGTGAAATCCGGCGCAAAGCGACCAAGCGATCCAAGAAACAAGAAACGGCGGGAGTCATACCCGGCTTTGGAGATGCGGATGGGCAGGTTGTTCTCGAGTGCGATTGTCAGAACTTTTTTAAGCGAAATTGCTTCGTTGAAGGTCGCTTCCAGCCTGATTGGAGATAAACGACCACCGCCAATCGGTAACAGTTCGGAGGCCGGGACCGGCATCAACTGTACTGTTCCGGCTTCCTGCTTTTGCTTCGGCGTAAGCGACGGATCGGCATCACTGGATGAATAAGGCGTGATCTGCTCGGGTTCCGGATAGAGCTGGTCCAGCGTAGATTGCGGCGATGGCGACGGTACTTTGCCGGGGGCAAGATCCTGAGCCAGGGGCGCACTGAGAGGAGGGTCAGTGGGATTGGGCAACACAATCACGGGCGACGTTTGTTGGGCGGGTGCCGCGCCCGGCAAGCTCAGGCTGGGGCGCAACGGCAATGCCGATGGGTCAGTGGTTGGAGTGGCAGGCGGGCTGGCCGGGGTGCCCGGAGTTTGTCCGAGTGCAGCTGGAGCCGGCGCTAAGGCGGCTGCGAGCAATATAGCTAAAAGCTTTTGGTGTCTATGCATGATTCCAACGACGTAGAATTGTTTTCAAGTGTTACTGGTTTCTCAAAACTTTCTACGGCAAGCACTGCTGAGCACTTTCAGGCGCAGAGTTTAATTCAATCAATGTATTGCCTGAGAGTCAAACAAATCAGACTAACTAATCAATTAATTAGGTTGATCTTACTCAATTTCAGTCGATGTCGAGATTGTGCTGATCTTCTCTGAATCGAGTGAGCTGCCGGCATCGACTTTGTGATCGAGGAAGCCATGCATGGGAGCGGCAGTAGGAGTGGGGCTGAGCTCAGGTGCCGGAGTCAAAGTCGATGAATCGATTGTTTCGATTTCATTATTGCCGGAAACGCTATCGTCGGATTCCGGCACTGTCAGCGAGTTTGCAACTGCAATCGATCCACTCACACTCTTTTCCGGTTCGTTTTCCAGAGCCTGAGTCATCTGTTCGACTGCGGCTAGATCCACTGGTTTCAGGCAAAACGGAGGAAAAGTTTCTTGCGCCACAGGAGCAAGCGTCGAGTCCAGAGTGATCAAACTCAGATCGCCACTCGTGTCGTCCATGCTTGTCGTGCCGGGAGCGGTGGTTTTATTTTCCTCGGTCGGTGCCGGTGGTTGCTGCTCCGGATCGACCGGTTTCTTCTTCAATCGTGGTTCTTTCGGTGGCTCTTGCGGCTGATAGTGCTGCTTGAGCATGTTCATGGTGGCAAGCAAAGGCTGCTTATAAACACTCATACGTAGCCCGAAGAACACGCGAACGTCGGCTCCGGACAGTCCAGGGTTGTTTCTTCCACCAAAGTTGAATACCGGTTCGCAGCGCACGAATGCTTGAAACCCGGGAAGGCGATCGATAATTTGCCTGGCAATTTCAAAGTCACAAATCCAGGAGCCGCTGTCGATGTTGCCTCGCGCCTCTCTGAAGCCTTTTTGATAAGTGTTTAGCATGGTGGCATTGGCGGAAAAGGCCCAGCGCCCGCGTGTGTGCGCCACACCGAAAGTGTAGAAAGGAGTGATGTTTCGGTCAGGCAGGTTGGCGAACTTGGTCGAGCGCATCTGCAGCAATGCGTTGAAGTATGCCACCCAATCGTAACTCTTGGTCAAAGGATATGACAGAGTGAAGCTGGGGATGTAGTCGAACACAGGGTCTGCGCCCGATTGGAAAAGTTCGCGAGCTTGAAATTGCAATTCGTACTGCAGCTTGGTTTTGGGAACCAGCCTGGAATGCTCGATCCCAACTGCGTACTGGTTGATTGTGGTGCTTAAAATGTTGTTGCGAAACAATTGATCGCGCAGGCAGTAATAGTTACCATACACCCTGGTGTTGGGGGTTAAGGCCCAACCTGCAGTCACGTTTGGTATTACCCGGAAAACAGTATCTTCCCGGTAAGAATTGTCGAGAAGCCCTTGAACAGCCTGTGCGTTGTCTGGCGAAAGATTTTGCAAACCTTCTGGTGCAAACTTTCTCAAGATCGCCGATCGTGATGGAAACTGGAATACGTTCGTTTCAATACGAAACGATGATTCGACAGTGCTACTAAAATAAAAACGCGCCGGTAGTTTTTGCCAGAGTCGCAGTTTCAAACTCTCGCCCAGCGCCTGTCTTTCTTGCGGGAGCGGCAACGGCACCGTGTCTGTCGGCAATACCGTACTTGGTCGACTGCCGCCGAGCACGTCTTGTGCAATCGCCGGCAACGAGCCGAGAAGCACAGCCAAAGCCGCAGCGGCCACCGCTGAACTTTGTCGGAATTTTCTGCCTCTGACTTTCACTTTCTGACTACTTGCGTTGGGACACCGACTGCAAACTGGCAATAGTCCGGTTAGTAAGGTTGAAACGAATAAGCGAAGGCGCGTTACTCGCAAAAGTTTACTCTGGGTTTCTCGTTCATTGAATACGTTTGATACCGTATTTCGTACCGTGATTATACACACTCAGTCTTTCGTATATCCTCGTGTGCACAGGTTTTTACACGAATGAAACCAGTGCAATGTCAAGGGACGCGCGCGAAACTTCACCAATAATCACTATTGGCAAAAGGAAGGCCAAGTGGGTGGGAATGTTTCCACTGAGTCGGTCTGATTATGGTTCTTTTATATAAGACGCCGCAAGCTACGAATTAGCGTGCTCGTCCGCCTTGCTGCTGATGTTTTCTTGCAAGCGCTTCAGCTTTCCTCAGTTGCTCGCCCAAGTCGGCGATTCGATAACCGGGAGGCGGGGCAAAGTATTGGGCCGGAAGAGTTGTCGGGCTGCAGGTCTTCAATCGCAATTGCGGCTTGCCATCCAGTGTCATCAAAACCGCGCAACCAAGATCTTTGTCTGACCAGCACTGGCTGACGTGTCCATTATTAGCGTACTGCCAGCCTTCGCAGTTGCGTCCATCGATCATTCTGTCGCCCAGAGATGTGCGTTTCGATTCGTCGACCGGTGGCGTCCCTGGTGCGTTCGTCATAGGCATTTTGCTGACCAGTCTACTGGTGTCGTCGATTCCGTAATTCGTCTTCGAGTTCCAATCGGTAATCGCCACGATGCTTCGTCCGCTGTGTGTCGCTTCGCTGCGCAAGTGACCTTGTCCGTCACTGGTGAGCCGCATTGTTGACGTGCCGGCTGATGTGAAGTGATCGTAAGTGGCGTCGTAGGGCTTGTTGTACGGGTTGGTGTCAGCCATGGCGCTGTTGGTACATGTGGCGAATGCCAGGAATAATGCGGCTGCCTTCAGTTTCATAGTGCTTTCCCTGCAAGTGATAGACGGTTTTAGATTGACTGTGGTCATCTCTGTTTTAGGCGGGTTGCGATCTTTCTAAGATCCGGAATCGGCTGCGTTTCAGTGCCCTGAGCTTTTCTTTTGGGTGAAAAAGGTTCGCTGCAAACCCGTATCGAGTGTTTTGAATACAAACTCAAATTGCGTTCGGCCGATCTGACAACCCACTCGTTTACAAATAACTCGCAATGCCCGGTATCGAATGTGGTGGCGCGCGACCAGCGACGTTCCCGAGCGGTGCATGCCGTTGATAATTAGTGAGTTTAGGCCGTTTATAGTTTCAGCTTGCATGGGTATTGTCTCTGTACGTAGCCCCGCGCAACCATCTCGCCAGACAGTCAGGCAAGTGAATCATAACCGGATAATGCCTGGAAGCGGCACTTTTCAAAATATATTTGTTCTCGAATCAGCAACCAATGATTTAGCAACTTATTGCAGTATGATAGGCGCCTGGCTCGATGAGCCGATAGCTGAAGTGGCATTGATATGAATTTCCCAGTCGATCGAGCAGTTGGCAGGCTCTATATTTATCGGGGTCCCAATCGGACGTTTCTTTCGGCTGCCCAAGGAACGGTTGTTGTGCCGGATGGCGCGAGCGCTTGCTTGCGGCTCGATACAGATGGCGCCCGCGATTTGTCCTGGATGCAAAACGGCAGCTTTGACGCTTTGACAGAACTACTCTTGCCGCATGAAACCGTTTCCACAAAACAGTTAGCGAACATAGCGGCTTTGCCTTCTTTGAAGAAGCTGACTATGAGCTATTCTCGAGTAGATGACGATAACTGCTCCTATCTGCTTGGTTTAAAAAACCTGGAAGAATTGAGAATGAATTGGACGGACGCCAACGATGCGGCTCTTCCCAATATCGCTCGTTTAGCCAGTCTTGCCGTTTTGGATTTAAGTAAAACTAAGGTAACTGACCGCGGTATTTCGGAGTTGAAAAAGGCGGCGCGATTAAAAACGCTGGTGCTGTGGGACGCGAAAGTGACAGCGGCTGCGTTTAAGGACTTAACCGCATGTCCGCTGCTCAGTGACGTCTGGCTCAGCCGCAGCAAAGTTGACGATGCTCATGTCGACTATCTGGCTGCTCTGCCGGCTCTATCGGCGATTCGGCTGGCGGAAACCGGGATTGGCGATCAGGGTGTGAAGCAATTGCAAAGCGCAGGCAATCTCACCGAACTGGATTTAAGAAACACGAGGATTACTGACGCGGCGCTCGGTATACTCGGCCAATTTCAGGCGCTGAAAAAGCTGACAGTGAGTGATTGTCAGTTCTTGACGACGGCGGCAATAGCGTCTTTCCAGCGGTTGCGTCCGGAACTCGAAATTTTGTGACGGGGTGATCCGTCAGAATTTCTGCCAGTTTTTCTGACGGATTTAAACGATGCAAAATCGCAATAAAGACTCTCAAACCTGACACGGGGCTAACCTTTCAGTTGAACTAGTTAAGTATAATTCGACTTTCAAATAGACCCCGGCCGGGCAGGATACGTCACCCGACCGGTCAGATCTATTCAAAGCAAGGCGCCTTAATGCTTTTCACGAGCCTGCAGTATCTATTATTTTTACCGGCTTGCGTTCTTCTGTATTGGATTCTTCCACGCCAGTTGCGGCTCGGCATGCTGCTTATAGCCAGCTGGTATTTCTACATGAGCTGGATGCCTGTATTCATACTGCTGATCGTGTTTATGACAGCGTTCAACTACTTCTGGGGCGCTTATCTAAACCGCTCTGTAGATAATCGAAAAACGATTTTCACAATTGGAATTGTCGCGAATCTGCTTTGTCTGGGTGTGTTCAAATACGCTAACTTCGCGGTTAATAGCGCCTCTTCGGTTGCCGGTTTAATCGGCGGTCACGATCCGGGTTGGACAGTAAACATCGTATTGCCGCTTGCAATCTCGTTTTTCACGTTCGAATTCATCCACTATTTATTTGAAATTTATCGTGGAAATAAACCGATTCAATCGTTTGTTCTATTCGCTCTGTTCGCGTCATTTTTCCCGACGCAAATCGCCGGTCCGATCAAACGATATCCTGATTTCGTCGCACAGATGAAAGAGCATGAGAACAAGCGCTTCAGCCTCTCTATGCTTGATGAAGGTGTGCCGCTGATAGTCCTGGGCTTCGCTAAAAAACTGCTATTGGCGGACAACCTCGCAGTTGTCGTTAACATGATGGCGAAGCAACCGCTCGCCTATGGTGCGCCGGAATTATGGCTGTTCGCGTACGCATTTGCGTTCCAAATCTATTTCGATTTTTGCGGGTACACCGACATTGCGCGCGGCTCGGCGATGCTCATGGGCTACAAGATTCCGCTCAATTTCAATATGCCGTACATCGCCAACAATATGTCCAATTTTTGGCATCGCTGGCACATTTCGCTCTCTACCTGGTTGCGAGATTATCTGTTCATTCCGCTTGGTGGTTCTCGCAATGGTGCCTGGCAAACCAACCGCAATCTGTTCTTGACCATGGCTTTAGGCGGGCTCTGGCATGGTGCTTCCTGGAACTTTGCCGTCTGGGGTGTGTTCCACGGTCTGGCATTAATCGTGCACCGTCAGTTCGGATTGTTGAAAGAAAAATTCGATTGGCTCTCTAGTTTTTGTAAAACTAAATGGTGGAACCTGGCTTCAATTCTCATTACCTTCCACGTCGTTTGTATCGGTTGGGTATTTTTCGTCGTGCCTGATATGGGCACCGCATTTGGTGTCGTCAAAAGAATGATTTTGCTGCGTCCGATGTTCACGTTCGCTGAGCAATCAGGTCAGTTCCTCGTTCTTCGGCAAGAGCTGCCAATTACCGTGATGGTGGCGATCCTTTTGTGCGGCATTTTGCTTGTCGCCAATTTCCCGGTCAGTATTTTGAAGGAGAAGAATGTATTCGGACGCGCTCCTTCATTTTTGAAAGCTGCTTACTGTTGCATTTTGATACTACTGATGGTGACGTTTCAACCGGACAAATCAGAGCCGTTTATTTACTTCCAATTTTAGTTGTGTGGAGACAATAGATCCTGACGCGAGCGCATGAGGACGAACGAAACAAATGCGTGAGCGGCACGGTCAGAGGTAACATTGAAACTCGAACGCAAAGACGGCTCTGTCATTTTGTTGCATAATGTAGACCGAGGAAACAATCACTTATGAAAATGAACGAAAAATTCAAAATCCCGGTTGAAATGCCTCGTCTTCGTTCCCGGCTTGTCCAATCTGCGGCTTTGATAGCATTGTTGTTGGCAAACGCATCCGCCGCCAATTGTCAGAGATTGAAACGCCCAGCCGATGACCCTGCTCAACCGCGGCCCGTTCTAAAGATTCAGACAGCTGAACTGCATCCGGTACCAAAGGGAAAAATCAAAGATCCGTTTGACTTGAGGCTTCGCAAAACAGTAGCTGATGATGGTTCAAGTGTTTTGGAGAGTGGCACAAGCAACAACAATGTTCCGAATCTCACGGTGCGGTTGGAAGGCGGAGTTACTCAAACAGAATTGGAAAAACTCTCAAAGTACGACCTGAAACTGCTGTTGGACCGATCTTTTTCCATGACCGGCCTGGATTGCCCGCCATTTTCTGGATTTAGGCCGAGCGGCCGTAGAGTAGGCATCTCCAGATGGGATTGGTGCAAAGAGCAGACCAAACCTCTGGCCACTTTGACTGGCCGAATTCGAAATAAAGGACTCACCATAACCACGTTCTACAATACTTTCAAGACATTCGAAAATGTCACCTTAGGGCAAGTGGAGAGGCTCTATGCTGAGCAGGCGCCCAATCAAGAAGTCGGAACAGTTCTCAATTTAGCCCTTAGAGATGCACTCGATTCTTATTTTGCCAGACGAGATGCCGCCGGTCGTCAAAATCCTGTGGACCCGTTGGCGATTGCGATCATAACTGATGGTCGCGTTCACCGAACTTCGGACATCGAAGACACTCTTTTGAATGCCACCAAGCGTATGCGCCGTCCTGACGAAGTACGGGTAACCCTGCTTTTTGTTGGCGAGAATAGCGCTCCCAAAAAGTCGCGAGGAATGCTGTACCTGGACGAAACTTTGCGAAGAAACGGGGCTCGTTACGACATAGTGAAAATTGTTCCGTTCCCCGTTCTTGAAAGAATGGGTTTGTCGAAGTCACTTATACAAGCGCTGCCGTAAATGGGTCGATGTCTATACAAGAGATGGAACGTCAAATTTGCGATTGGCTACTAGCCCTTCCTCGCTATCCATTAGCTTTTCATACATTGGCACTATCTCTGTGACCGGTCCTTCGGCAATCATTTGTCCGTTGTTTAGCAAGACAGCTTTGTCGCAGAATTTGCTGACCAATCGCATGTTGTGAGAAACGAAAATAATCGTTTTGTTGCGCGCACGCATTTCATCCATTCTTCGGCGGCATTTTCTTTCAAAACGGATATCACCGACTGCCAGTGCTTCGTCGACTATGAGAATGTCCGGATCTACGCTTGTCGCGCAAGAAAATGCAAGACGAACGACCATACCGCTGGAATAGGTACCAATTGGCTGATCGAAGAAGTCGCCGATGTCTGCAAATTCTGCAATTTCACCCATACGTTCGAGCATCTCCGCCTTGTCGATGCCCAGAAGCATGCCGTTGAGAAGCACGTTTTCACGACCGGTATATTCAGGTTGAAAACCGGCGCCTAGTTCGAGAATGGCTGTCACGCGTCCGCGACGAGTCACGGATCCCGTGGTTGCTTGCAGGACGCCGGCGATTATGCGAAGAAGCGTAGATTTGCCGCTTCCGTTAGGTCCAAGCAAAACCGTGGTGAGCTGCTCGAAACTGTAGGAAAAGTCTTTTAAGGCCCAGAACTCTTTGTGATAGGAGTTCGTGCGCAAAACGATCTCTTTGAGCCGATCGATCGGCTTGTTGTAAATGTCATAACGCTTCGAGAGGTTATGAACTTCAATTGGATAGTCAACTTTTGTGGACACACTCATGGACCTGTCTCCTAGACTACATCTGCAAAGCTTCGTTTGGTTTTGTGGAAGAAGTGGAAGCCGGCCAAGCACACGGCCAGCGATATCAGCGTATAGACGCCGTAGTTAAAGAAGTTGGGGAATTGACCTTCGATAATGACGCGGCGATAGTCTGTGATGATACCGGCCATGGGGTTGATCCAGAAGAGGAATTGCAGGTGTTCCGGCATACGCTCCGGTGGATACAAGATTGGAGTCATGTACATCCAGGCCGAAAGTGCCAGGGCAATGAAGTGTCTGCAGTCGCGAATAAAGACGCCAAGGCTGCCCAAGAACCAGGACATACCGGCGCTGAATAAGAAATGCGGGATGAGAATCATGGGAACGAAAACAATGGTCGGGTGAATTCCGTGCTGGCGAAATCCAGCAAATGCGATCAGCAGCAAGAGTGCGATTGAGCCGCTCAAGAAGCTGGATATCACTACGATCAAAGGCAGCGTCTCCAGAGGGAAAACGCAACGCTTTACCAGGTTGGGAAGTTCGAGAACTTTAGTGGTCGAAGAGGAGACCGACTCGGCCATTGCTGTCCATGGTAAAAATCCGGACATCAAATAGAGCGCGAAGTCACCACTGCTTGCACTTTTTCCAAATCGTACCTGAAGAATCACATTGAAAAGAAAGGTGTATAAGATCATGTGGCCAAGTGGGTTCAATAAAGGCCAAAGCGCTCCTAACAGCGAGCCTTTATAACGACCGGTGAAATCTCGCTGCACCATCAGTGAAATCAAATGGCGTTTGCCCCAGAGGTTGAGCAGCGCAGACCAGCTGCTTTCCTTTGCGGCAGCTTCGAGTTCGTCTACAGATCGAAGTTGCGGTTTTAGCGCTTCCACCAACTTCGGTTCTTCGGTGACCACATTCGGCATAGCTTAGAGTCCTAGTTCCTTCCGGGATTTCAAGATGCTACCATGACCCCGACTCAGTCTGCATGAGAATACTACAACCTTGTCCGACAGTACCTTCGCAGCGGCAAAGCGGGTTGATTGCGAAGTGTGAAAATCACAATTTTCTGAACAGAAAGAGCTACCTGAAAGGTTCTTCCTGTCAAAGACAAAGTAGTTTTGCATTACCTTAAAATTCTCAGTGAATCGCCTTGTCAGTGCTGGCAATGCCTTTTGTCAGAATGTGACGATCGACAATTTGCGCGACCAGCTCGTTGTAAAATTTGCGACCGCCTTTAGCATTCAAATGTACTGAATCGCGGAAGTCGCTGTCACCATCAAACTGAGAAGTGGAGTCGAGGTCAATCAATGCGCAGTCATTTCGGATGGCGAGATTCTCGATACCATTTTGATACATGCTGGAGAGCTCAGGACTGAGCAACGCCTTGTGGGTTGAAGTGACAGGCATATTTACTATAACAATCGGAATTTTGGCTTTGTTTGCCAGCTTCACAATCCGATCAGCGTAGTCTAACTGCCCGCGCAAGACTTGCGGAGTGGCGTCCGTAAAAAACTTCGAATACTTAATTCTGTCTTGTTCGATAGCGTCCCTGGTTGGCAGCACTACTTCTTGCAACGCTTGCTCGGATTGGGTTTCCGGTTTGAAACCTTTTTGCCGCCATTCACAGACTATGTCGTTAGCCAATGACTTGATCAACACCAAATTGTTTTTGAATGCACCAATATTTTCGCCGATTACTGTCGGCACACTTCTTATCTGGTCGGCGTTCGTATAATTTCTTTCCTTGTGAAACCGTCTGACTTCATCGCACAGTGGTGATTGTTCCGGGTTAACGCGCGCGCAGTTGATGAAATCACGGGCCGCCAGTCCCAGGATGATCAAGTCAGGACGCTTATTGCAAGCAATCATTTCTTCCAACAAGATGTAATTGTCTGCTGCCATGGCACTAGGAATGCCGAGGTTGTAGATGTTCAAATTCTTACCGGAAGATTCGCTCAGTAAATCCTCGAGATACTGTGCTTTCGTATAAGACTTGGCTTGATTTTTGCGAAAAATCGCCTTTTCTTTTACGCTCAAAGGCAACATCGCGGCATCGCAATGAAGCGCCGGGGCAAGAACAAGAGACGACCCCATGATGACAATATCTGGATTTGATGGTGTGCTGAGGAAATCTGTAATTTTGACGCGCATGGAATTGCTTGGAATCAACTCAGGTTTAATCATCTGAGCGAAATTTGGCAAACAGGGCTCGAGCACAGCATAGAGTGCTATGAGCAAGACAAAGAGTTGCAGGCAAGTGCTCGCCCTGAATGTGTTTGTCAGTTTAGCAATCGAGAAATTCAAAAGCGCTCCAACCTAAAACTGGAAGTAAATAAACGGTTCTGTAGTATCCGGTAGGAATGTCACCATCAGTAGTACCAACAAGCAGCAGTAGGCTGCTCTCAAAAATGGTGGAGAATTTCTAAACACGCTCTTCTGTCCGAGATAGCTCAAGGGCAGGTTGGCTATCAAAAGTATGCCAGTCAGAGCGACTGCCACCAGCACTACGGTTGGCAGTTCCGGTCTTAAAATAAGGAACTCACTTTGTTCTGCCGCGGAGAATGTAGGCGAGAGCAGCAAAAGTCGTTTGATAATTTTAAACGCGACACTGCAGTCTTTGACTAGGAAGAAAATCCAGCCGATGCACACGGCATGGAATGTGATCAGTATTGCCGCAACGTTCCAAAATTTCGTTTTGCAGAATGCATCGAGCGGCTCAATTCGTTCCTTCAAGAAATTGAATTCACGATGCACTATCAGTGCAAGACCGTGATAAATTCCCCAGACAAAGAAGTTCCAAGAGGCACCATGCCAGAGTCCGCCTAAAGCCATGGTCAATAAGAGATTGCGATGTGTGAGCCAGCGCCCTCCACGAGAGCCACCCAGTGGAATAAACAAATAATCGCGCAACCAGGAAGACAGCGAGATGTGCCAACGGTGCCAGAAGTCGGAGGCGTTTTTGGCAATGTACGGCATATTGAAGTTGATTGGAATCTTGTATCCCATCAGCATTGCCGAGCCTCTTGCCACGTCGGTATAACCGGAGAAATCAAAATAGATCTGAAAAGCAAAGGCGTACGCAAAAATCCAGAGCTCCGGAGCGCCGTAGGAAAGCGGATCTTTGAGCATCATGTTGACCATGATCGAAAGATTGTCGGCCAGCAAAATCTTTTTGGCCATGCCCGTGATAATCAGAGGCAAGCCTTCATCCAGCATGGATAGCTTGAATCGCTTCGATTCGTCTTCCGCCATCTGCTTTTCAAAGTCCGAGTAGCGTTTAATCGGACCGGCAATCTGTGTTGGAAAGAATGCGGCGAATAAAGCAAACAACACGAATGAATCAATCGGTTTATTTCCGCGATAAATTTCAAAAAGGTAATGTATAAACTCGAACGTGAAAAACGAGATCGCCAGAGGCAATACGATGTTGACCATCCACTCGGGATTGTGCCCGGTCAGCCAACCGCTGACGGTAGAAGCGCTGCCGACCATGAAATTGGCGTACTTGAAGATGCCCAGGCAAAGCAGGTTAACAACGAGGCCAAACGTAAAGAGAGCTTTTCGATTGTTTTGCGCTCGATAGAGAATGCCACCGAATAAGAAGTTGAATAAGGTCATACCGACAATCAGTATGATGAAGGCTGGGACCCAGCTCATGTAGAAGTACCAGCTGGCCGCCAACAGCATCGGCAGGCGGAACTTTCGAGGCAAAATCCAGTACAGAAATACCACCGCCGGCAAGAACAAGAGGTATTCCAAGCTAGTAAACAACATGCGTGCGTTTCCTCAGCTCTACCGCCACCGGAACTTTTAAATCGAGTTTTTAGAATAGCGATGAAATGACAATGGCAGCAGTCGTTCTGACAATGTCATGAAGTGATTGGCAAATCCTACCATGCTCCATTTCGTTCTTAAGAGGACGTGGTATTTTATCCTTTTAACTTTGCCAGTCTGTGACAGTTTTGCGGCTTGTCAAAGGGGTGTCGTCGCGCCTTTTGAGTCTTTATAGATCATCGTTTTTTTTCAACCTTGCTAAATTTTTTTGGCGCCCATCGTTACATGTGCCAAGATCGGCACTTTCTAGAGCGGGTAGCTGCGGTGTGACGCGATGATTAAACGCGGGCGTGAGACGCGAACTTGACCGGGAGATTGGCAAACTTACGGTGCTGAGAGACGATCACAACTTCCAGTGACTTTAACTGACGCGCTTCGATTTTATTTTTGTCGACTTCCAGGTGGAAACCGCTGCGCACTGCCCGAGGATCGACTCCCTGAGCGACATCGGGACGGCTCAAATAAGTCCGCTCTGCGGCGATAAAACGGCCGCCGGCAAACAGCAAGATTTGAACTGGATACCCGGGCGCTTCCTTATCGCACGCCCAGCCGGCAACGCAAACTTTGTCATCGGTCTGCCAGGCTTTGTCGATATTGCCCACGACCTCTTTCGAGTGTGACAAATTATTGCCTTCGCTAGTTTTCAAATAGCCGAACCAGCGTTTGAATTCCGATCGTTTAAGACTCAGATAAGCAGCATCGCCGGCGGTATCAGTGTCGGTGAGCGCTCGCTGGGTCGCCTCCAGGTAAGCATGCCCATTGCGCAGATCCGGCTCCAGGTAAGCGCACTCGCCCCACTCATTCCAGGCATTGATGAATACGATTCTCTCATCGCCTGAGAATTTCTTCCTTGTCGTGCGGACGCTCTCGTTGAGCCACCGGTAGTAAGCCCCTGGAGTGGAACCGTGCCAGATTCTCGCAGTGCTCGGCATGCGCCTTGCCGTGTTGTCCCAGTCAGGCATGACGCAACGAAAAAGTTTGAATTCCGGATCGGGTCTATTGATCATATAAAACGCTGTTTGCTCATAATCAAAAACCTGACCGGGAAATCCGCTGTCAGGATCAAGAGCCTCGACGGGAATATGTGCGGACCGCACACCATGCGGCGGAAACTCAATAGCCGCGTCAAATCCTTTCAAAGTCGGATCGCTTTTGTCTTCGAAACTTTCTGTGCAGCAAAGATAGAGATCGTCGAGACCCGCCGCCTTCACTTGATTGCGCCAGAGCGAAGTGTATTCTCCAGGGTCGGGCAAGGCTTTGGCGTCATACACCACCAGTAGTGGCTTGTTGTTGATGCGGATGTAGCGTGGATCCTTGAAGATCGGAATCAGGAAGCGGATAAATTCAAGGGCGTCCTCTTCGGAATACGATTGTTTGGAAATCAGCTGGTTTGTTCCGTCCCACGTATTGAGCCAGTCATGGTTAGCCCAGGAGAGACAGAATGGAAAATCCGGTTTTCCATTCTCCAAAATCTGATCGAGTGGGCGAGACAAAAGCCTTTTGCCGCCGTGCCAATAGAAGTAATAACAAAAGCCGGCAATCCCATATTGGGCTGCCAGAGCGGCTTGTTCCACTTGAGACTCAGGCAAGCGCAAATCGTAAAAGCCAAGATCTGCCGGCAATCGCGGTTGATAATGTTCTTTGAAGATAGGCTTTGCTTGCACAACCCGGCGCCATTCCGTAAAGCCTTTGCCCCAGCGGTCGTCGTTCTCCGGAATCGGGTGGAACTGCGGCAGGTAAAAACAAATTAGTCGGATCTGCTCGCTGTTCATACGCTCCTCTGTTGCTTTGTTTGATGACAGCAATTAGTGTTCAGCAGCAACAGGAGAAAGAATACGGAATTCCTGGATGCCAGTGCATTTACCTGTTCACGATCTTTTCAATAATGCACGAAATGAAACGAGGCGATCTCTAACTTGCCAGACTCTGCTTCGTTTCAGGTACTGCAAGTCTTCTTTGCTATGGAAAAGTTCATTGCGCACTTCACTCAGGACCTGGTTTGTCTTTGAGACTTCTTTCTGGGCTTTGCGCATCTCCATCCAATCAACCAACACATCGTGCCCCAGGCTTGTCAGATCCGGGTCTTCCTTGATGTCGACCGCTTCTGATTGTTTGCCTTGCAATTCCAACCAGAGACGAAAAGCAGACGGGAAAAACGTGCGAATTAGCTTCGGACGGGAAGAGTTGTCGGGCTCTTCACGGAAAAGTTTTTGATCGAATGTGTTGGATGCCGGGCGCAATGTGAGGTCCAGCTTGGACTGTAATCCTTCGAATAAAACGGACGGATTTTTAATCACGTCGGATACATTCATAATCAAACAGCTCTCAGGGTGCTGTTTGTTAAACTCCAGCCCGACACGGTTGTAATGTTCCCAGGACTTCACTGCCATCGACGGATCTTCCTGGAATGCCTTGTCGCCGCGCCGGAAAAGCGAATCGACTACTTCCCAGGGGGAGCGATAAAGGAAAAGAACCTTCGCTTGCGGAAGCAGTTGGTGCCAACTCTCCAGGAACAAGGTGGTGCGTGGATCTTTCCAGCCCCAGGCCGTGTCTTTTGAGTTTTTGTTGATTACTTCCTGGCACCGGCTCTCAAATTCTTTCGGAATCGTGACATCGCGCTTAAGCGTCCAACCTCTTTTGTCGATTTCCAGGGAGGCCAGAATGCTCTCGTGCAGCTCTACGAAATCCATGTTCTCGAAAAAGCCTTTGATATTTGCGTCGGCACCTGGCAGTAGTCGCTCACCCATATCCAGACCGGCGTCCTGCAAGCGAGAAGAGACAAAGGAAGTTCCTGACCGATGCATGCCGGCTAATATGAGAATCGGACCGTGTCCTTTTGCTTTCAAAATTCTAAGCCTCTGACCATCAATAATCGCTATTGTAATGCAGCGATTGGCACATTATGATAGCTCGTCATCGGCAAAATGCATTATGATCGATCCTTCATGAAGTCGCATACAGCCACGTCGACCGCAATTCTGCGTTCTACAAAACTTCAGTTTCTGATTAATCGATACTCAAATCGAGGCGCCAGGTAAGCGTACCCGACTGGTAAATTCAGGTTTTAGTCAGTATCCTTTTTCTTTCGAATCGCACCTTGGTTTTTTATGACTAACGAAACAATGGGACCAGTCCTGATTATTGCCGGCATGCACCGTTCCGGTACATCGTTCGTGTCGTCGTTATTGAAAGAGTCTGGTTTGAACGTCGGTGAGAGATTGACCGACGGCGCGGCTGCTAATGCCAAAGGCTTTTTCGAGAACATCGATTTCGTCAGATTGCACGCCAATATTTTGAAGGATCAGGGACTCAATCCATCCGGCTGGACACTCGAGGAAAAAATCGATGTGTCGGCCGACTATCGCAAATTGGCTAAGACCACTGTCCTCGAAAACAGTCAACCATCGCCATGGGGCTGGAAAGATCCGCGCACGACCTTGTTCCTCGATTTCTGGGATGAGCAATTGCCTGGAGCAAAATACCTTTTTGTTTTTCGCTCACCATGGGAGATTGTCGACTCTCTTTTTCGCCGCGGGGACAAAACTTTTCAGGATGATCCAGCCCTGGCCGTAAAGGTCTGGGAGCATTACAATCGCCTGGCTTTGCGCTTCTATAGTCAACACCGCGACCAATGTCTTTTCGTACATGTCGATCAAATAGCCAAAAATCCGCAAGCGCTGATTGAATCAATCAACCAAAAATTCGCCCTGCAACTAACGCCTGCGGCCAGCACGTTCGATCAATCGCTGTTTCGAAAGGAACCGGCAACATCGCATCGACCTCTATTGATTCGAGAGTTTTTTCCATCAAGTTTTAAAATCTGGGAAGAGCTAAAAGCGACTGCCCAAATTCAAGGCGCTGATATTGAGCCGCAAAGCGCTAGTTTGCCTGACTTTGGTGATCAAATTCTCTTTGATTGGTTGGCTTTGAGAAAATCGCAATCAACGATCAAGAATCTTGAGAAAGAACTCGAGCAATCGAAAGCTGAATTGGACGCCTCCAATCAACAGTTGGAAGCGTTTGGCAGAAGCAGGATATGGCAGGTTAGACACAAGCTCGTCAAAATCCGTAAGTTACTTTTTTGATGAAAACTGATTCTCACAATGCGAAACTACACGAGAGTTTGTGATTGCAACTTTTGACCCTCCCGATTTGGAGTTTGTTTGAATATGTCTAGCGAGGACGTCAGATTTATCTGTTTCTACCTTCCGCAGTACTATCCGATTCCAGAAAACGATCTGGCCTGGGGGAAAGGCTATACGGATTGGCGGCGTGTTGTGCAAGCCCAGCCGTTGTTTGAAGGCCATTATCAACCACGCATACCTGCCGACTTGGGCTTATACGACTTGCGTTTGCAAGAGAGTCAAATTGCCCAGGCCGAAATTGCCTCTCAATATGGCATTACCGGGTTTTGTTATTACATGTACTGGATGGGAGAAGGCAAGAAGCTGCTGGAACGACCGATGGAACAAATGTTCGCCAGTGGGAAGCCCGATTATCCATTCTGCGTATGCTGGGCTAACCACCATTGGCGCCTGAATTGGATTGGACAAGCCGACGCCATCGTCAAGCAGCATTACTCGGAAGAGGACGCTGTGCTCATGATGGAGCACATGATTCCGATGTTTAAAGATGATCGATACATCAAGGTCGACGGCAAACCGCTTTTCATAGTTTATGGATCTCAGGTTCTTCCAGACCCGCCGCGATACGCTGAGATTTTCAGAAAAGCCGCTAAAGACGCTGGATTCAAAGATATCTTTTTGTGCCGAATCGAAAAGGATAATCAAATTTTGGATCCGACCACAATCGGTTTCGATGCCGCCATCGAGTTTCCCCCCAGTGGTCTCAGATCCGTGACCGTGTCAGTTAAGCCCTCAGATCCGACCAACGGATTTTCTGGCAACGTTAATGACTACGAGCAAACAGCGTTTTATGCACTCAATCGTCCCTCTCCAGATTTTAAATTTCTGCGCGGCGTCATGCCTCAATGGGACAATACTGCCCGCCGCCCACCAAATGATGCCACCATATTTCAGGGCGCAACACCGGAAGCGTACGAACAATGGCTGCGCGAATGTGTTGAATGGACCAAAGCAAATCGTCAGGGTGAAGAGCGATTGATCTTCTGTAATGCCTGGAATGAGTGGGGCGAATCGGCTTATCTGGAGCCCGACTTGCGATATGGACACGCGTATCTGGAAGCCACCAGGCGAGCATTGTCGGGCGCCAGCAATGATTCACAACATCTGAGTATCAGCAGAATTGGTTACCAATATGATCGAGCTGATTTATGCGATCAAGCAGGTCAGAAGTTATCACCTTCAGACAAGATTGTCGGTTCTGTGGATCGGATCTGGAAACAGGATGAGCGGATTTGCATTGCCGGCTGGGGCTGCGATCTGGAAAGCCCCGACCGTCAGGTCAACATTTTGCTTTTCGAAGACGGTGTATTGAAAACAGCGGATAGAACTTTTATCGCTCGCCCGGACGTTGCTAAATCGATCAATGAAAAGGCGGTAAAAGCTGGTTTCCACCTTGAGATTCAAAGCAACCTGGTAAAAGCAAAAGACCTGGCTGCATTGAAAGTTGTCGTGGTATCAGAGAAGCGACGATACGCCGCGCTGGCGGTTCCGAAAGCGATGGTATCACTTTAGAATTATGAGCGAAACTGGCTAGGCAAGCACTTCTTCGCCGGCTGGAATCGCCAGAGCCTGAGATGCGTCGGCCGGTAAACAATAGCCCCATGATTTCAGGTCGATATCGCATATGGTGGCAACCCGACGATTGCTGTCTGCATACATGTCTTTGACAGTGGACTTGAGCCAGCCCTTTTTCGATTCTTTCAATTGGTTTTGCAGCGTTTTGGGACCGAGATTGCCGACAAAAGAGGAGACGTTTTCAATCAAGTCTAGTTTGAACTTGTTTGTCTTGGAGTTTGAATCCGGTCGGTGTACGGTATTTAGCGGATCGAGGAAGTTCAATCGCCGCTTTACCTCAAGTGCCAGAGGATTTGGTGTCACATTTTCTTTTTGATTGAAACGCAGTGATTGCAATTGGTTTTGTTCCAGCTTAATGCCGGCAAAATCGAGAATCGAACCGACAAATTCGGTCGGAGCAGAAAAGAATTGCTCGTAAGGAAGAACGCAAACGTTGTCTTGGCCAAACAGATTTCGATAGTGCTCAATTAAAAAGTGGTATTTGAAATTTTCCAGATCGAACAATGGAAGACGCGCACTCCATCGCGGTCGGGGGAAAACATAATCCGAAAATGAAGATGTTCCGCCAATCTTGATGTACTGCTGGTAGCAAGAGTAAATAATCGCTCGCTGCTCTCGAATGGTAATTAGAATTTTCGCGTCCGGAAAAACATCAAGCAAACGTTGGGCGAGTTCTTTCGATTTATAGCCGCCCGACAATGGATTGCCGCTCAGTTCTTCGTGTGAGATTACCGGATAGAGATTTTTTGCTCTGATTTGCTCGATCGTCGCACCAAGTGTGGTGCGGCAAAGTACAGGATCGAATTGCAATGGTCGGTCGGCGATCAGAGTTTTTCGAACTTCTTCCATCCCGACCATACCGAGCCCGAGTTCCGCACTCGGAAACAAATGGGTTTGCAGCCAGGACGTACCTGTTTTGTGATAGCCGATGTGAATCAAAAGTTTGTTTGCCATTGGTTTTTCCTGACGGCGTTAACTAATCAATGTCTCATCGCAAATTTCGGCTGCCGGACTTCTAGACGTTTGGGCTTTTTAGACGCTTGGCAGCCGTCCAAAGACGGCTACCAAGGTATAGTTTTGTTCTCTGCGCGTTGCCTGTCACCCGACGGTTGTCAGATTCTGATTGTTGCGCTTTACTCGGATTTGCCTTCTGCTTTGGGCGCGTCCGCTTCTTTGTCCTTGGCGTCAGCATCCTTAGCGTCATCAGCCTTAGCTTCGTCGTCTGCCTTTTTCTTCTTCATTTTTGATTTGTCGGTGGCAGCAACCAGCCTTACGAGGTCTGACTTGGGCTCGACCAGAAAGAGCTCACCAACGATGGTTTCGCCACAGTCATACTTTTCGACTCCTGCAGTGGCATTACCTTCTCCAGCGGCTCGCAATTCAGGCGCACCTGCGGCGGTTGGGAGCATCTTGGTGAGAGTCTCGAGTGCTTTTTCTTTGCTGATCGGTGTTTCGTATATCGCTTCCAGTCTGAAACATTCACCGTCTTTGCATTGAGCCGAAAATTGACCGCCCTTGCTGTCCTTGGTGCGACTGAGATACTGATTTCTTCCGCCTGATTTAGCGGCGGGTTGTTCGTCCAGCACGAAAGTCAAAACGGCATCCTTGATAATGCCCTCAGGAACTCCAACTTTGAGACCTTCTACGTTCACTGTTCCTTGTTTTGTACCGACGACCGGGTCACCGGCAGTCCCACTACCGCAGCCCATTTGCATTGAGCAAACAGCGGCCAGTGCGATGAACAACATTGAGCGGCTTGTGCGTGCGGACATCATTTCATACTCCATATCTAATAACCGAGGGCCAGTCTAGCGCACAGAATGTCCGTCCTGCAAGGTTATAACAAGTGGTAACTTAAGGTGAGTTAATGGCTTGGCGCCTAGCACTCGACAGATTGATTCTAACTGTTCTTGGATCCCAGTCGAGTCAATGCATTGCGGACGGCGCTCGTCGCGCGAGTCACGGGGCTGTTGAGAAGATAAGAGAGTTTTTCTTCTGCGCTGAACAGTTCCGTTTCAATGTCTTTTACTAAGGCGGCGCTGCGCCGTTCTTCAGCTGTAATTTTGTGAAGTGCTTGCATTGATGTAAATCGCAGGGCTTTGATAATTCTTGCCATGGTTTGCAGATCGTAATGATTCGGGTCACCGATTAAATCGGAGCAATCAGGCTCGATCAGTCCTTCGTCATCCACCATGGAATAAACCCATGGAGCTATCGTATCGACCATCTTTGTCCAGTAGATCTGCTGCGAAATCCCCTTGTCTGCTAAATACCCGCTGTATTTTTCTCCCAGATATGCAAGGTCGGCAATGAAGTTCAACGATCGCATATTGCGTCTGGTTGCACTGCCTTCATGTCTTCTAAACGAGCATAACGGCTGGCTTGTGTAGTACAACATTCCATCTTGCACAAGGCGGAACCAGTATTCGATATCGCCATAATGACACAGCGTGGTATCAAATCCGGTGCCCCGCAGTTTGGTTGGGAAGGATACGCAGCTTGGCTCACCGACCCAATTGTAGTAACCGGTCAAGTTTGACTCGATTACTTCATCGCCCGCGACTAATTTGTCTTCATTGAAATGTCCGAGTGTACAAACCAGTTCTCCGTCGTCGGTGATTATATTTCTAGTCCCTGTAATCAGTGTCACTGACTCATTTTTCGCGAAAATGTTTAAGTGCGTTTCTAAATTTGCTGGAATCAATAAGTCGTCCTGAGCGAACAATTTTATGTATTCACCGCTGGCTCTTTCTATTGCCGCGTTGTAATTTTGAAACAGGCCAAGACGTTCTTGATTGCGCCAAACCACAATGCGCTTGTCTTTCGCCGCCATTTCACAGGCGATATCGAGCGAGTCGTCTTCAGAACAATCGTCGGAAACCAGCAATTCGAAATCAGTGTGCGTTTGAACCTGTACCGTCTCAATCGCTGCGCGCAGATAACGTCGACCGTTGAAAACCGGCAGGCAGACCGAGACTTTAGGCATTTACCGTGTTGGTGGCGCCGCTTCTGATACCGGAGCCGCTCCTTGCGAAACCAACGCTTCGGACTTCACTACGCCTTTGCTGGCGAGAAGATCGATTACCGCTGAGACTTCTTCCATCGTCGTCATGCGACTGGAATCAAGCCTGAGATGCGGATTGACCGGTGATTGATAAGGCGAGCTCATGCCTGTCAGATTGGAAACCTGACCGGTTGAAACTTTCTTGTACAATCCTTTCGGGTCGCGGCTCTGGCAAACTTCCAGTGGACAGAACATAAAGATCTCGGTGAAGTCTTGATCGCCTATGAGCTTGCGAGCGCATTCGCGATCTTGTTCGTACGGCGAGATGCAAGCGACCACGGTGATGAAACCGGTGTCGAGAAAGATTTTTGCGACGTTGGAAATTCGTCTGATGTTTTCAGAACGATCCTCGGCGGAGAAACCGAGATCGGCGTTCAGTCCGGTTCTCATGTTGTCGCCGTCGAGCACTACGACTTTGTAACCGGTGTTGAATAGATAACGTTCCAACGCTTTGGCGAGTGTGCTCTTACCGGCACCGGATAGTCCGGTAAGCCAGAGAACCGTGCCCTCATGCCCGTTTTGTTGTTCGCGCATGGCGCGTTGAACATAACCTTGTTCGTAAATTACGTTTGGATCGGCAACTGGTGCGCCGGCGATTCGAGGTGCCTTCAGGTTGATTACGCCGGCCGCGACCGTGTCGTATTTGCTGCAGAGAACCAGCTTGTTCAAGTTGGCGGTGCTGAGCAGCCGGTCGAAAGCAATCGGGCTGTCCGCTGTGATTTTTACATCAAAGATGTCGCCATTGTTCATCGAAGGCTGGCTTTTAGTTGCACCACTGGTGGTGATGATCGAAACTTTGCAATTGACTTCGTTGGTGCCGATCTTTAATAGATAGTCGTCATCAGCGCGATATGGATCGGACGAGAGCCAGACTACACGGGCGACAAGCTCGGTTTCCACTTCAGGGATTTCTTTGGTGGAAGAAACTACTTCGCCGCGTTCAACGAAAATCTGTTCGGTCAAGCAAATTGCGACGGACTCGCCTTTGGTTGCTTTGGTTTTGTCGCTGGCTGGGAATGTCTCAATCGACGCGATTTTTGAAACTTTGCCCGAAGGTGAAAAGAATACTTCCATACCAGGCGTCAATTCGCCCGACATCACGCGTCCGGCGAAGTAGCGTTTATCATTGAATTTGTAAACGTCCTGGAGCACCATACGGAATGGCTCAGCGCCGGTTGTGAAATCGAGAGTGTCTTCTTTCAGTTTCAAAATCAGAGGCAATAAAGGCAGACCTTCGTACCACTTCATGTTGTCGCTGATTTTTGTGATGTTTTCACCGAGCAGTGCTGAAATCGGCACCACGCTCAGGCAACGTAAACCTTCTGCTTCAGCCAGTTCCGAAAGGTCGGTGGCGAGCTTGTTGAACACCTTCTCGTCGTAGCCTATCTTGTCCAATTTATTGACGACGATAATTACTTCGCGAATTCCGAGGATGGAAAGAACTTTCAAATGTCGACCGGTTTGATTGCGAATGCCTTCAACGCAGTCAACCATGACGATGCCTTGCTCCGCTTCGGAAGCGCCGCTTGTCATATTTTTCAAGAATTCAATGTGACCCGGTGCATCGATCAGAAGAAAACGATGACCTTCGAAATCGAAGTTCACGCGAGTGGTATCAATACTGATGCCTTGTTCTTGTTCTTCTTGAAGCGCATCGAAGAAAAATGCCGGTTCGAATACGACCCGTTTTTCCTCGCATGTCTTGCGAATCGCTTCTACTTTGTCAGCCGGAATTTTGCCGGTGTCCAGCATTATTCGTCCGAGCAATGTCGATTTGCCGTGGTCGACGTGACCAACGACTACGATTTTTTTGACATCAGGTTCTGTATAAAGTTCAACCATGGATCACCTTACATGTAGCCATCTTTGCGCAGTTTTTGCATTGCGTACGTATCTTCGCGGTCTTGAGCACGACCAGCTCGTTCAGTAGTTTTAGTCGTTTTCAATTCTTCGATAATCTCGTCGATGTTCGCAGCACATGACTTGATTGTGGAAGTGCATGGGTGACAACCGAGACTGCGATAGCGGTTGCCTTCTTCGTTGCCGAAGTAGAGCGGCATAATTTCTAATTCTTCGCGGCGGATGTAATCCCAGATATCCGTTTCAGTCCAATGCAAAATTGGATGGACGCGAACATGGATTTCTTCCGGCATGTGCAAGTTGTAGTAGTGCCAGATTTCCGCGGGCTGATTCTTATAACTCCATTCGGAGCTGCTGGAGCGTGGTGATACCACTCGCTCTTTTCCGCGTGAACCTTCTTCGTCGCGACGAATACCGAGAAGCAGTCCACCAAGCTTGTGTTCTTTAACCGTGTCCAAAAGCGCTTGCGTTTTTAGCGCACCACAGCAGTTCAAACGTCCCTTGTCAGGACCCATGCCGTCGGCCAGCGCTTGAGTGTTTTGCCCGACGATCAGTTTCAAGCCATGGCGAGCGACAAACTCGTCTCGCCAGGTGATCATCTCGGGAATTTTGTAACTTGTATCAATATGAACTAGCGTCATAGGCACTTGTCCGACGAAGGCTTTGCGAATCAAATGGAGCAAAACGGTCGAGTCTTTGCCCATAGACCAAAGCAGCGCCAGATTTTTAGTTTTATTGAAAGCTTCTCGGATTATGAAAACGCTTTCATTCTCAAGCCAATCTAAATAGGAGCTCATCTGGTTATCCAAGTCATAAACGCAGTGGGGGGCGGCGTTATCTGGTAGTAGTTCAGGAACGGTCGAATTATACAGGAGCGTGCCAAGTGCTTACTTGAAGCACGTATCAGGTTGTAATAAGGAAGCCTGAAATAGCCGCTTTTCGGCGGTCTTCAGGCGATTAGTCTTCATTCACAAAGGTAAACCTAAGCAGATATTGTCAGATCTCGGACCACGATCGGCGTCAGATCTCAGCGAGGATCACTCTGGGTATATCTTCCTGAAGTTAGGGATAGGAGTACTTGGATGTTTGAGAGAGGTCAGGCACGTTGGCGCGATGCCTTGAAGCTACCGCCGGACAGAGGACTGCTACGGTTTCGTGAGTTCGTTGAGGGTGCAACCTACAAACAGCGAATCGGTGCAGTAGTTGAGCTTGGGCGGGTCGCCCTGATTGCGGATCGTGACGGCGAAAAGGCAAAAGCGCTGGTGTCAGGTTTGCGGCAGGGGCAGTTTGCCGACCGTTACCTGGCGCTTAACTCATGTCATGGCAGCCGGGATACCGCAAATATCCTCAATTCCGTCCGCGATCGGTCAGAGACCTTGCGCGCGATCGCGCGGAGAATGATCGCTATATATGGAAGCGATGAGGAAATTTTTAAAGCTTTCATCGTTTCCGCAAAGATAACTCGCAAATCCTTTATTAAGCAGTTAAACCAAAGACGACGATTTGCGGTCGTGGATCAGATTTTGAAAAGTCTGGAGCATTCCGAATCTGACGAATTTGCCGCATTGCTGCCATATGGCTCTTCCGACTTTGTCAGAAATCATTGGCCGGGTGTTGAAGCCGATTGCACCAGTATCGAATGGGGACGGCTCTCTCGGAATCACCAAGGGTTCGCGCAAGAGCGCATAATCGCCCTGGTTGACTCAACGCCGGAGTTTGATCCTCGAGTTAGATGGCACGCCGTGTCGGTGCTCAACATCTTGGTCAAAGCGCGAGTCTCGGGCGCGATTGAACTGATGGAGTCGTTGCTGCGCATTTGCAGTATCAGTCAAATCGTAACCGTCAATGCAGTCAAGGCTTTTCCTGACGACATGGCAAGACTGGCTGTGGATCAAGAAGATCGTACTTCGTTGGATTTTTTCTCGGCCTTCTCCAAAATCAGCGACGAGGATTTGCTGATTGCGTTGATGGCAAAGTATCCGCCCACCTGGGGCATAGTTAAAATTTTGAAGAAACTACCGGTGGTGGCACGTCGACACGTATACGAACAGCTGGCGCCGGTTTGGCGGTCCGAGGGTGATGGCGTCATCGAGGAGGCGATTCTCGCACATTTGCCGGTCGATATCAGAGTGACCGAAGCGAGGGCCCACCTCGCTATGGAATCTCTGTCTGCTCATCCGCAGATTAGAATGCAGTACGCGGCGTTTTTGCCATGGAGCGAAGCGCTCGAGATGTTGAAACCATATATGCGCGATCCTGATGCGCAACTGAGAAGTGTGGCCTGGTCTGCGTTGATCGCGGCTTTGCCGTATAACAGAAGCGAATTGTCGGCAGTGTTGGATGAAATCAAACTGCGGAAGAAAGAGCAAGACCCTATTAAACAGAAGATCTTCGAATCTCTTTCCAAGTTGCCGCCAGTGATTTTTAAAACTGATCATCTAACCGACTTGTCAACGATTATTCAAGACACGCTTGATTCCAGGGATCTGTCGGCATCGACTGCTTACTATATAGAAAGTGTTTTGCTTTCGATGATGCCGTTTCACCCGGATTGGTCGGCGAAGCAAGTCGCATTGTTCTGGCGAGAACGAGGTTCCAGTGCCTCATCACGGGTGACCTGGCGAATTAATGATGAGCAGGCGTTGTCGATCGAATCGCAAATCGTTCCGGTGCTGAAACAATGGAATAAGAAAGAGTATGAGACGTTCGTTCTAACGGCGGCGGGACTCTTCGGACGTCGGTTAGAAGTAACGAAGCAAATCACCAGTCTTGTGCAAGCAATTGTTTTAGACGCAGGAGCTCCTCATACTTCAGAACGCGCATTTGAACTTCTAAAATTGAATGCGTTTGAAAGGCTTGCTGAGCTGGTTCCAGCGATGTTGCACAAGGATGCGTCCTGGGGAACGAAGCGCAGTGTTTTCGATTTTTTGACGCGCTATCGACAGGATTTGCTGTCACCATATTTAGGCACCAAAACGCATAGAGGAAGGTTTGATTTAGGAAAAAATCGATTGGTGCCGATGCTGAATTTTTCGGCTGTATACCTCTCCTCAGGGCAACAAAAATTATACGCCGATGCGTTGGACTCGATGTCGAGCACGCTGGAGAGCCGGCGATATGAGAACTTCTTCGTGATTAAGTACCTTGCGAAAATTCCGGACTTTCCAATTAAATATCTGACTCGGTTTCTGAATCGCCCAGCTGAGGCGCAAATGGCTATCCTTGCAATTGCGAAATTGGACGAAGGAAATGGTGTGCCACTACTGGTAGGGGCATTAGAAGATCCGGCTCTTGCTTCTGTGGCGATTTATTCGTTGCGTAGCTGTCTTATGAAAATGCCCGCCGAAGACGCTTTTGCGATTATTCAACGTGCTCCACGAAACCAGGTAACTGTATTCAAAGAAGTGGTGCGTTTGCTTGGTGACATCAAGTCCGGTCAAGCGCTCGCTGAGTTGAACACAATCGCGAAAGAGGATATTCATCGCGATGTTCGCGTCGCGTTGTTGCGAGCGTTTTGGAATCATCTGGAGCAAAAAGAAACGTGGGCGATTTTACAAACGGCAGTCAATGACGCTGATGACGCGGTTGCTTACACAGCGATTAGAACTCCGGCCCATCGACTCTCGCAGCAGAGTCAACATGCGTTAACCGTTCTGTTACTTGGTGGCTTGGCTCACCAGGCGCCACGCGTGAGATTGAAAACGCTGGAGCGGCTTTGCACGATGCCTGTGCCCGACCCCGATATGGAGCTACTCGATGCCGTTATTGCACGGCTTGGTTCTGAGGCACCGGAGGAGTGTAAAAGAGCAGCAGAAGCCTTGCTTCGCCTCTATCCGCACAAGGCCCTAATCGCTTTGCCAAAAGCGGTGGAAGCTGTAATACGAAAGCGATCGAACTTACGAATGTTGATTGAGAGCGTTGAAACCGCTCTCGAAACACAGCGCTCCACGCTCGTGCCCGCAGCCTACGCGACAATAGCGACACTGGAAAAGGACCCGTTGACACTGACACTGCGCGCCAGGCTAGCCGTGGAAAGCATGCCGTGGCCTGAGTTGGCTCAGTGGTTGCGTGATCTTGTTGAGGAAAAGTTGTTGCATCCGGATGCACTTCAGGAGATTGGTTTGCAATTGTTAGGCTCACTGCGACCTGATTTCAATGGAATTGTGGAGTTGGAAGCAGTTCTTAGAAATGAAGATTCCGAAGTTCTGCGGAGAATTGCTTTGTATGCCCTGGAGGCGCAGTGCGGAGAAATGCGCGGTTGGAATGCTGAGCGATTGGAACGTCTGGAAGCGTTTCGCCGGGATTCATCCTCATATATTGCTGAAGTTGCGCAGTTCATTTTGCCTGACGAGGAAGAGGCTTTGAAAACTCTTCAAAGTCAATCGCACTGAGGTGCGGCGGTCAGAACTGTGGACGCGCGTCACAGTTTCGAAACAGAAGCGTCGTTCGGTTTCCACGACGTTGGCGTTGAGAGCATGACGCGAGTCTGTCTGGGTCATCGCGCAGGGGGCAGGCCATCGGTCATAATTTCGGACAGTTTTTCTGACCATCCACCCTGACAAAAATTTCTGACAAAGGGCAAAATGAATTTCTGTTCAAATACCCTCATGACTTCCTGTCATATAATGAACGCGCGATTAGCCCGCTGTGTCAGTGGAGTAAATTGCGTGAACCCAGCGAACGGAACGACTACATATGACGGCTTCGTTGCGATCTGAAAAGCTTGCTCCGCCAATTGAAGCAAACACTTCGGATGCAAAGCAAAACAATTTTCTGCTCCCTGTTGTACTTGGTATTGCCGGCGGTGCGCTGGCGCTCTGGTGCGTTTTCGATCACAATATGCCGAGTTGGGATGCTGCCGGGCACTTGCTGAATGGGCTTTCGTACCAGGAGTTGTTTCGTCATCCGCATCCGTTTCAGCTGAGCTGGTGGCATCAGTTGCTAACGGTCAATTGTTTTTATCCACCACTTACATACGTGATCGCCGGGCTTGTTAAAACAGTTGTCGGGACCGGTCTCTGGACCGATTCACTGATGAAAGTTTTTTATCTCACTGTTTTAAACGTCAGCGCCTATGGACTTGTCTACAAGCTCACCAAAGATAAATTGGCTGCGATTTTTTCCGTCGTCGTAGTTAACTTATATCCGGAAGTGACCGTCGAAAGTCATAAGAGCATGCTCGATTTTGCCGTCATGTCGATGACGACATTGGCACTCTGGGCGCTGGCCGCGTGGCAGGAAAAGCCGGACTTGAAACGATCGTTGGGGCTTGCTGCAGCCACGGCCTGCGCCTTATTGACGAAACAAGCTTGTGCCGCGTTCTTATTACTGCCATTCGCTTACTATGCTTTATTGGCGCTCAAAGAACGTCGAATGAAACAGTTTGGCCTGCTGGTCGCTTCAGGGTTGGCTGCAGGAGCGACGCTTGTGCCGTGGCTTATCGTAAGCGCTCCGACGATCAAAAAAGTTGCCGCAGAGATACAAGTTTCATTGGGCAATAAGCAAGTGTCAGAAGTATTCGTCAACAATGCTCTGAGCTATTTTTCGTTTCTTCCAGAGATGGCGACGCCGTTTCTTCTTCTGTTTGGCGTTGCGGCTATCGTGTTTTCTTCCGGGCATACGCATAGACAGCTGGCACTGTTACCGGTATCAATGGTTTCGGGCGTGCTGTTCCTCAGTACATTGACCTGGCAGTTCGCGCTGCCGCGCTATTTCATTCCGGCGTTACTTTTGTTCGCTGCTTACAGCGGTTGTGAAATTGCTGCTCTTTGTCGTTGCCACGGGCCGGAGTCGGAGCAAAGAAACATTGCATCGATTCTTCGTCCTCTGCTTGGACGTGGTCTGGCAGCCTTGGTTCTCATAGGCGGCGTGCTTGGTTATGTCGCTATAAACTTCTATCCGTTTCCGCTGTCAACTTTGCCTGCGTTGGATATGATAAGAACGCTCGCACTGCATCCGGTATCAGAGAAAACGAAAGAGCGTTTTGAGCATCCATGTCCTGACGAAGATTGGGGCATCATGTGGGCACTATCCAAGGTCAAGGAAATCGACGGTGATAAGCCCGTCTGGCTCAATGTTTTGCCGAGTACTCAGCAATTGAACGTTCACGCTTTTGAATACTTCGGGCGTCAAGGAAAGTTCAAAGTCCATCCGACAACTTCGCGTTCCTGGTCGGCTGCCGGTGATTCATCTAAGTTTGACGCAGAAGAAACGCTGCACTACCAGTGGTATCTGATTAAAAACGGTGAGCAAGGATTCAGATTTAATGATCCGGTCAGCAGAGCCAATTTCGATAAGCTTATTTCGTTCATAACCGCGGGCAACCGATTTGTCTTCAAGGGCGAGAAAGTTATGCCAGACGGCAGCACTCTGAGTTTATACCGGCAGAAATAAATGCGGACTTTCGTCAATTAGAATGGAAGAGTTCTGGAAATCGAAAGTCATTGCCAGTCGATACGAGTTCGTTGAAGAACTCGGTAAAGGCGGCATTGGCACAGTAATTTTGGCGATGGATAAAACGCTCGACAAATACGTTGCAATTAAAATTCTCAATGCTAATCTGAGCGATGAAGAATCAATCAGGTTTCAGCAAGAAGGAATTTTGTCTGGTCGGTTACGACACGAAAATATTGTGTCAGTTCTCGACTTTGGTGTTACTGAGACAAATATTCCATACTTGATCATGGAACGGCTGGAGGGCTCAAGCCTGGCTCGGATGCTGCTTGATGACGGTGCTCTTGAACCTCTTTTTGCAGTCCAGATCTTTCAACAAATTAGTCGCGGCATGCATAGCTCGCACAATCATGGCGTTATCCATCGTGATTTGAAACCGGCTAATGTGATCATGGTGCCCAATGACGATCACTCGGTTTCTGCTCGCATTGTCGATTTTGGCTTGGCTCGATTAACCGACCGGGACGCGCGCCTTACCGCAGCTGGCAGCGCCATCGGCTCGCCGTTCTACATGTCACCTGAGCAAGGGCAGGGACTCGCCGGCGACGAGCGATCTGATATTTATTCGATGGGATGCTTGATGTTTGAGGTATTGACTGGCAGCACTCCATTCATTGGCGACACGGCAGTGTACACATTGATGATGCATCAAAGCGTACAGCCGGAGCGCTTGAGCAAGCGGCTTCAGCACGAATTTCCCCAGTTGTTGGAAGAGATTGTGGCGACGTGTTTGAATAAACTGCCTGAAGATCGATATCAATCCTTTGGTGAATTGTTGGACGATTTGGAAAAAATGGAAGCGGAGATCATCCGTTTGGACCGCGAACAGTTTCTTGAATCGCGCAGTCGGAGCGGCATTCAGAAGGCTCTTGGTTCGGTCACAGATTTTAGTGCCATGACGGCCACTTTATCCAGGAAAAACTTAGCGACGGGAACGCTTACGATTGGTGCTGTGTTGGTAATTGTTGGTTTCGCTATTTGCTTGCTTGTTCCCCAGGTACAGAGTCTCCTGGTAGTGCAAAAACCAGAGCCTCCGATGGAGTTCGACGATACACTCACCACTTTTAAAAAGATAGATATTAAAGAAGAGAAAGACGGAACTATTACATGCGAAGCTTACCAGGCCACTACGGACGAAGATCTCAAACAGCTAGTGAAGTATCCACGATTGGAACATCTAGATCTCGGTGACAGCAACTGTGATGGAACAGGGCTGCGCGCTCTGAAGAATTCGAAAATCAATTACCTCAGCATGCATTCTACTCCGGCTAGCGATGACGGGTTGCAGGCAATAGCCGACTTAAAAGGACTGACGGTTCTCAGAATGAACGACTGCGATGACCTGGAGGACAGCAGTCTTGCACACTTGTCACAGTGCAAGGCACTTCGCGAGTTCGCTTGGGGCGGCAAGTTTTTAACGGAGCGGTCGTTCAAGTATCTAAAAACGTTTCCTGCGTTGTTGGTTCTCGCTCTTGATGAATTTGAGATTTCTCGAGTTGGTATCGAAGAAATTTTGAAAATACCGAATTTGAGATCACTGACATTCCAGGAGTGTAAGTTGGACAATGCCGTGTTCGACCGGCTTGAAAAGTCCAAACGGGCTTTTTCTAACATTGGATTTCATGGCACCACGTTCACCGGGAAGATGATGTCTCAAATGGCTAACGTGCACACGAATAACATTTTGTTGGACGATGTGAAAATGACGGAAGCCGTTTATTATCGAGTTTCTGAAGACCCTCGGTATCGCTGGATTAATAGCACCGTCAACGGCAAGAAAGTGGCCGATCGCGCCCCAGGTAAATAAGGATATTGATGCGATCAGCGAGGCTGATGCTGCACCGCGAAGCAGGTAGCGCTCGTTTAAAAAGGCCACTGAATCGGTAGTGAACCGAGAGTCGTTTTGTTTCGCCCAGTGCGTTGTGCGAGTGCTCGATCGTTGCCGATTTGTTGGGCGACATCGGAGAAAACCTTGAGCCCGCCTTGTGTGTTCAAGTGGACGGAGTCTTCGAAATCGTCGGTGGCAAAAGTCATTCTTTCGCCTGGTGTAACTATTTTGGCATTATATCTGGTGGCAAGCTCTTGCACCTTTTTCGAGTAGCGGCGCCTCACGTCATCAGGAAGTATTGCCAGGTTCTCCGCCGTAAGCGGCATCTCAACAAGCACTACCGGGATGTTGTGTTCCGTTGCCAATGCCAGAAACTTATCGAGGTAGCCGAGCTGAAGTTTGAACACATTGTTGTTGACCGGCAAGTAAATGCGATTATATTCCTTCAGATCGCTGAGAGTGTTTTTAGGCTCTTTGTAGAGAGGCTTCGAATTGTCGAGAACGCCGCGATCAGCCTTCTCTGCAACCACGGCCATTCCAGTGGTTGGCTCTGCGGATTTTTCTTGATCGAGCGTGGCATTGTAGAGATCTACCGGATGCCCGCTAATGCGTGACGCGGCGCCAACCAGGAAAGTCTTGTAGTCAGCTCGGTTTTTGAACACGTCAGAGAGATAACCAAAAGCAAAATTTGAAATTGCTTCTTTGGAACGCTTTTGTTCCAACAGATCTTTGACGCAAGTGAGGTCCGCTAGAATTGAATAAGTTGGCGTCTTCTCTGGGTCTTGCCTCAAGTTATCGAGGAAGTCGCGAGGTGCGATTCCACAAACGATAAGCTCCGGCTTTTTGCCGCTCGCCAAATACTTCTTCAAAATCAAATGTTGATCCGACATTATGCTTGCCGCAATTGCCAGGTCTAGAACCTTGCGATTCTGAGAGCTGGCCTTGGTTAGAGCATTTTGGAAGAAGTCGGCTTTGGTGTATTCGTCGATCACATTGCGATAATACCAGCGGTCGAATCTGGTTTTGCGATTGTGAAAACTGTCGTCGCAGCGCACTGAAGGCACGAGCACCAGTGAAGATCCAAGAAGTAAGACTTCCGGATTCTCGTGGGACGATAAGCAAGGCGGTAGCTTGGAGACTAGAAAGTTCTGATTAATCGAAGTCAGTCCGGTGTGATTGAACATGCGCAGTGGTCGCGTTTCTCGAATCACGATTTCAGCTGCGACGAAAAATACGATCAGCAAGACAACCGTACTGGTGGCGAGTCTCATTGCCACCGTTTTTGTCTTTGTTGCTATCGAGTTTGTTGTCACAGTGCCTCTTGGTGATTTGAAACTAAGTCGTTTGAACGAAGGACCGGTTTAAAACTGGAAGTATATGAACGGTTTTTGATCGTCCGGAATGAATGTTATCAGAGCAAAGAGAAGGACGGTGCAGAACACCGCTTTAACAGGCGCCGGAAGGGTTTTGAAAAACGATTTTGAGTTCAAGTAGCTCACCGGCCAGTTTTGGATCAAAAGCAGTGCCACCATAATTAGTACTACGGGCACGACAACAGGCATGTTCTCTTTGAGTACGAAGAACTGCCCCTGTTCTGCAGTTGAGAAAATTGGTTTCATCAAAATCATGCGTTTGACGATCATAAAGGCGTTTTGAATGTTCTCGACGCGGAAGAAAACCCAACCGATACAGACTACGTGGAAGGTGAGTAGAAGCGACATTGCGCTGTATAGTTTGGTTTCGCTAAATGCTTTGAGTGGCGCGATGCGGTCACGTAGGAAGGTGTACTCGCGATGAATGATCAATGCCAGTCCGTGATAAACGCCCCAGACCATGAAGCTCCAGCTGGCGCCGTGCCATAGTCCACCGAGTGCCATCGTCAGAAACAGGTTGCGATGTGTGAGCCATCTGCCACCACGCGAACCACCCAGTGGAATGAACAAATAATCGCGCAACCAGCTCGACAACGAGATATGCCAGCGGTGCCAAAAATCGGCGATGTTCTTAGCGATGTAGGGCATGTTGAAGTTGATCGGAATTTTGTATCCGAACAACATCGCCGAACCGCGCGCTATGTCTGTGTAGCCTGAGAAATCAAAATAGATTTGGAAAGCGAATGCGTACGCGAACAACCAGAGTTCCGGCGCGCCGTACGACGAAGGCTCCTGCATTCCCATTTGCACAAGTACGGCAAGATTGTCTGCCAGCAAGACTTTCTTCGCGAGCCCTATCAAAATCAATGGCAGACCATCGTCAAACATCTTGAGCGTAGGATGCTTTTCCTGATGGGCATTCATCTGTGCGACGAAGTCGGGATAGCGTTTAATCGGACCGGCGATCTGAGTTGGGAAGAACGCCGCGAACAGTGAGAAGAGGACAAATGAGTCTACAGGCTTGTTTCCGCGATAAATTTCAAATAGATAGTGAATGAATTCGAATGTGAAAAAGGAAATCGCAAGCGGCAGAATGATGTTGAGCGACCAATCCGGATTGTGGCCTGTAACCAGGCCAGTCGCCGACGACATGCTTGTGACAAACATGTTGGCGTATTTGAACACTGCCAGACAGAGTAGGTTAGCGCCAACGCCGATGCCAAAGACAAGCTTCTTGTTCTGGTCGGCTTTGCTCAACAACTTACCGAAGTAATAATTGAAGGCCGTCATGCCTACGATAAGGGCAATGAACGCCGGATTCCAACACATGTAGAAAAACCAGCTTGCCGCAAGAAGCATGGGCAGGCGGAACTTGAGTGGCAGCACCCAGAATAGGACGACCACTACCGGCAAAAACAGTAGGTAATCGAGGCTGGTGAAAAGCATAGCGGTTCCGAAAATCTGACTGTAAGAAGGTCAGATGCTAGCATGAAACCTCTTGTCATTCTCTTGAAACATCTAAGGTAGCCTTTAATTGTTTTTAGACGTCAAAACCGACGGCTGTGAGGCTACGCGGCTGGCGGCGCTTAAGCCCGCGCCTGTAAGGGGTG